>Ga0307991_1000167_pt1 | contig 49891 bp, 32 predicted proteins | sample EllFjometagen131_FD_203146 | JGI IMG/M metagenome (GOLD analysis project Ga0307991, IMG submission 203146) | Marine microbial communities from Ellis Fjord, Antarctic Ocean - #131 | ecosystem: Environmental > Aquatic > Marine > Unclassified | place: Southern Ocean | collected 2014-10-08 | reverse complement strand
ATATTTGGTGCTTCGAAGTGTTTTTCGGGATAACCGGCAACTCCAATAGAAAAATCGGTACGAGCTTTGTTTTCGAGTTCTTCATCAAGATAGCGACCACTATTTAGATCAACTATCTGTTTCACTAGATCAACAGCATTTGCATGACCGTCTTTGTCGGGTTTAAAAACTCTTTGCGATTTTAAAGGATCGCCTCTTAAAACCAACAAATCTTTAATTCCTAAAAAATGCAAATCAATTAAAGCATATTCCGTGTCATCATTTGAAAAACCTCCGCAAATTATATGAGGCACAACATGCAGATCAGGATATTTATATTTTATCGCTGCCGAAATTGCAACTGTCCCCGGTCTTTTTCTCACTGTCTTTTTCTCAAGTAAACCTGACGGATGCTTTTTGTAAATCACTTCCTCCTGATGATAAGTTACATTTATGTTTAAGGGATTAAATTCCATTAAAGGATCAATGGTTTTATAAATCAAATCTATATTATGTCCCCTTAAAGGTGGAAGTAACTCAAATGAAAAATGAGGACTTTTTGAGTTTTTAAAATGTTCAATTACTTTCATGTTTTTAATTCCTTTTTATTTGCTTGTAATTAATTAGTGCCTAAAGTTTTAATTACGTGTAAATTTTAATTGACCTTAGTAACTTCTAACTTTAGTTCACTTTAAGTTTTACTCATTACTCACAATTTTTTTCTTTTCGAATAATCAAAAAGTTGATCATCTTGCACTTTCCCAACAATAAAATATTTCGCTTGAGGGTGTGCAAAATAATATCCGCAAATCGAAGCTGCCGGATCCATAGCAAAGTTTTCGGTTAGTTTTATTCCAGTGTGTGAGTGTGCACTAAGAATTTCAAAAATTGTTTTTTTCTCTGAATGATCTGGACAAGCAGGATAACCCGGTGCCGGTCTTATTCCTTTAAATTTTTCATTGATAATCTCGGGTATTCCAAGATTTTCGTTTTTAGCATATCCCCAATATCTAATTCTTATCTGTAAATGAAGATATTCCGCATAAGCTTCTACCAATCTGACAGCAAGAAATTTCAGCATTATAGAGCTATAATCATCATTCTTTTTATTGAAACAATCAATCCAATTATTAATCCCAATTCCAGCTGTAACTGCGAAAGCACCGATATAATCTGTAATGCCTGATTCGACCGGAGCAATAAAATCGGAAAGACAAAAGTTAGGATTGTCGTTTTTTTGCTTTTGTTGATTTCTTTGAAAATGGAAATCAGTAATTTTATCATTCATCTTTTCATCAGAAAAAACTTCAACATCATCACCAACAGAACGACAAGGAAAAACTCCAAAAACACTTCTTAACCCAAGCATGTTTTCTTTTTCTATTCTCAGAAGCATGTCTTGTGCATCATCAAATAGCTTTTGTGCTTCTTTGCCTTTTTCTTTATTATTAAATACTTCCGGGTATCTTCCTCTTATTTTCCATGAATTAAAAAACATAGTCCAGTTAATGAACTTTTTTATTTCACCAAAAGGAGAATCTGAAAAAGATTTAATACCTGTAAAAGCCGGTTTTACAATTTTCGAGTTATTAAAATCGCATTTAAATTTATTTTCTCGGGCTTCTTTTAAAGAAATAAATTTTTTTGATTTTTCCTTGTTCTCATAAGCTTTTCTCAAATCAGAATATTCAGTTTTTATCTCATTAAAAACATTTTTCTTTCCTGATAAAAGTTTTGAAACTGCCGAAACACTCATAGAAGCATCACCAACATAAAGAACAGGTGCCTGATAATTTACATCAATTTTAATCGCAGTATGAAGTTTCGAAGTTGTTGCACCCCCAATCAGCAAAGGTATTTTCATTTTTTGCCTTTGCATTTCTCTTGCCACATGAATCATTTCGTCCAGCGATGGAGTTATCAATCCGCTTAAGCCAATTATATCAACATTTTCGTCCAATGCAGTTTTAATTATTTTATCTGCCGGAACCATCACGCCAAGGTCAATAATATCATAATTATTACAAGCCAATACTACACCTGCGATATTTTTCCCGATATCGTGTACATCGCCTTTAACCGTCGCAAGAAGTATTTTTTTTGCTGATGAAGATGTTCCTTTTTGTTTTTCTGCTTCGATATAAGGTTTGAGCTTTGCAACTGCTTTCTTCATCACTCTGGCACTTTTTATGACCTGAGGCAAAAACATTTTTCCTGAAGCAAACAGTTCACCAACTAGATTCATTCCATCCATTAATGGTCCTTCGATAATTTCGATTGATGTTTTAAAAGATAGACGAGCTTCCTCAACATCATCATCAACAAAATCGACAATTCCTTTAACAAGTGAATGTTTTATGCGTTCTTCAACACTTTCATTTCTCCAATCATTATCCTTTTTTATTTTTACTTTTTTCTTCTCATTAAAATTTTCAGAATAAGAAAGCAAATTCTCAGTAGCATCTTCTCTCCTATTTAAAACAAGATCTTCAACAAGAATTAAAAGTTCTTTCGGAAGTTCATCATAAATTTGAAGCATTGCCGGATTTACAATTCCCATATCAAGTCCGTTTTTTATTGCATGAAATAAAAATACCGAATGTATTGCTTCCCTAATCGTATTATTTCCTCTGAAAGAAAACGATAAATTACTAATGCCTCCGCTAACCATTGAATACGGCAAATTATCTTTGATCCATTTTGTAGCTTTAATAAAATCAACGGCATAATTATTATGTTCAGGAATTCCTGTGGCAATAGTCAGAATGTTTGGATCGAAAATTATATCTTCAGGCGGAAAATCAATTTCTTCGGTTAATATTTTATAAGCGCGTTGGCAAATTTCTGTTTTTCTTTTAAACGATATTGCCTGACCATTTTCATCAAAAGCCATAACAATTACTGCGGCTCCATAATTTTTTATCTTTTTTGCACGATCTTTAAAAATTTCCTCACCTTCTTTCAAGCTAATAGAATTTACAATAGCTTTTCCCTGAACGCATTTTAATCCTGCTTCAATTACTTCCCATTTCGAGGAATCAATCATGATAGGTAATTTTGCAATATCCGGCTCAGAGGCTATAAGGTTTAAGAAAATTACAATTTCTTTTTCAGTATCAAGTAAGGCATCATCAAGGTTAACATCAATTATCTGAGCTCCTCCTTCAACCTGCTGACGTGCAATTGCAAGAGCTTCTTCATATTTCTTTTCCCTGATAAGCCGCGCAAATTTTCTTGATCCGTTTACATTTGTTCTTTCACCAATATTAATAAAATTGCTTCCTTTATAAATATTGAGAGGTTCCAGTCCGCTTAATTTCAGTTGCTTTTCCTTAGCAGGAAGAATACGTTTTTTGGATTTTTGTGCAAGTCCGGCAAATTTTTTAATGTGCTCGGGAGTAGTTCCACAACATCCTCCTACAATATTCACAAAAGCATTATCAAGAAAATCTTTAATATATTTTGCCATCTCTACAGGAGATTCATCATACTCTCCAAATTGATTTGGTAATCCAGCATTAGGATAAACACAAATATTGAATGGAGCTTTCACCGACATTTCTTCAAGAAACGGCCGCATTTCCTTTGCACCCATCGAGCAATTCAAACCAATACTTAAAAGATCAACATGAGAAACTGAGTGAAGAAATGCTTCAATCGTTTGACCTGATAATGTTCTTCCGCTTGCATCAGCAATAGTTCCAGAAATCATCACAGGCATTTTTATTTTTTTCTCGCTAAAAAGTTTTTCAAGAGCAAAAATTGCAGCTTTGGCATTTAAAGTATCAAAAACAGTTTCTATTAGGAAAATATCAACGCCTCCTTCTAACAATGCACTTGCCTGTTCGTAGTATGAATTTTTAAAATCGTCAAAAGTAAATTCCCTGAAACCAGGATCGTTTACTTTGGGTGATATTGATGCAGTTTTACTAGTTGGCCCCATTGAGCCTGCAACAAATCTATGTTTGTTTTTATCCTTTGAGGAATATTTATTTGCAATTTCTTTTGCAATTCGTGCAGACGAAACATTCATTTCATAAACATAATTTTCCAAATGATAATTTTTCATCGAAATACTGTTTGCATTGAATGTATTTGTTTCGATTATATCAGCATCTGACTTTAAAAATTCTTCATGTATCTCTTTAATAATTTGGGGTTGCGTAATAGAAAGAATATCATTATTTCCTTTTAGATCGCATGAGTGTTTTTTAAATTTCTCACCGCGAAAATCTTTTTCACTTAAACCATATTTTTGAATCATTGTTCCCATTGCACCATCAAGAACAAGAATTCTTTTTTTAATCTCACTATAAATATTCGGCTTTTTCATAATATCCTAATAATTCGTTCAAAATACGAATTTAACTCATTTACAAAATATTATTTGTTTAAAATAAAAATCTTGTGTTTAAATTATCATTCCCCGTAAAGTGGGATAGGTTTTAGCACCGTTTCTCCAAAGCCGGTGAAGGTTGCTAGAGGTTCATTGAGCCTATTCTCTCCCCTCTTCTTTATAAGTCAAACACCTTTAAAGAAAAGAATGCTTGATTTGAGATAACAAAAATATTAAATGAAATAGTGAAAACCAACTTTTTCTGAAATATTTTATAATTATTAGCACATTCTTGGCTAATTAGAGTCTGTCCATAATGTAAAGAGTCTGGAATAGAAAGTTCGTTAACGAGGCTTGCGGATTTTAATTATCAGGAGTTTACTTTTGTAGATGATTGATATGAAAAACGAGTATGACAAAGTTAGCGGACTTTCTATACGAACTCTAATTGTCACCACATTATTTTCAATCAATGGCATAAACTAAAACATGCTCATCAAAAAATTCAAAAAACAGATTTACTTTTTTTTCAATTTTATCAGTTTTTATAATTCCTTTTGTTTTTCCTTTTGGAGAAATGCTAAATTCCTTAATAAAAATATTTTCCCTGAAATCAAGATTTCTTTTCCCATATAATTTATAAACGGCTTCTTTCGAGCACCAATATACATATAAGCATTCAAGAGTATTTTCTTTTTCAGAAGAATTTAGTTCTCTTTTATTAAGAAATTTGTTTTTTACTTTCAATATTCTTGAAGTGATTTTTTCAATATCAACACCAACACTTAAAATTTTACTAATGATAACAGCAGCATATTTTCCGGTGTGCGTTACTGAAATATAATTGTCAGAATCTTTTAGAAAAGGCTTTCCGAAACCATCATATTCTATTTCGTAATGCTTATTATTATTTAACATTTTGTCAATCAAAATCCTATAAGCAAGCCAATGTTTTTTACGATTTTCGTTTACAAAAGAATTTAATTTTTCAATTTCTTTTTCTGTAAGATGAAACTCAGAGAGAAAACACTCAATATCCTCGGTAATTTCCCATAAACCAAGAACAATATCTTTATTAATTTTTCTGATAAATTTAACTGGCATTTTATTTTTTTTAAAAAGTAAAATTATAAGTTATTTTATTTGTGTAAACAAAAAATTTAAATAAAATTCAAATACCTTAAACCTCACCATTTATATTGATTATTTATGTACTTTTGCAAACCTAAAATTAAAACATCAAAGAAAATGCAAAACGTAACAACAGAAAATAAGTTAAAATACAAAATAGCAGATATTTCACTTGCTGCTTATGGTAGAAAAGAAATTGAAATAGCCGAAAAAGAAATGCCTGGTTTAATGGCAATAAGAAAAAAACACTCTTTGAAAAAACCCTTACAAGGAGCCAGAATAACCGGATCACTTCACATGACAATACAAACAGCCATTTTAATCCAAACACTTGTTGAGCTCGGTGCCAATGTACGATGGGCAAGTTGTAATATTTTCTCAACTCAGGATCATGCAGCTGCCGCCGTTGCAGATGCAGGTGTCCCTGTATTTGCATGGAAAGGTGAGACACTTAAAGAATACTGGTGGTGCACAAAACAAGCACTTTCTTTTCCTGATGGTAAAGGACCTCATCTTGTTGTTGACGATGGTGGTGATGCTACTCTTATGATTCATAAAGGCTATGAAATTGAAAATAACCCTGATCTTCTTAACAAAAAATATGAAAATACAGAATTTCAGACTTTGATAAATACTATAAAAGAATCTTATGCCGAAGACGATACAAAATGGCATAGAACAGTTAAAGAATGGAAAGGGGCTTCTGAAGAGACAACTACAGGGGTTCATCGTTTATATCAAATGATGGAAAGAGGAGAATTATTAGCTCCTGCTATTAACGTAAACGATTCTGTAACTAAATCAAAATTTGATAATCTTTATGGATGTCGAGAATCTCTTGCTGATGGAATTAAAAGAGCTACTGATGTTATGATAGCCGGAAAAGTTGTTGTTGTTCTTGGATATGGTGATGTTGGAAAAGGTTCTGCAAAATCGATGAAAAGTTACGGTGCAAGAGTTATCGTTACCGAGATTGACCCAATTTGCGCTTTACAAGCTTCAATGGAAGGGTTTGAAGTTACAACTATTGAAGATGCTTTAAAAGAAGGAAATATTTTTGTTACTACAACCGGAAATAAAGACGTTCTAACAGCCCAACATATTTCACAAATGAAAGATCAGTCTATCGTTTGCAATATAGGACATTTTGATAATGAAATTCAGGTTGAAAAACTTGAGAATTTTCCCGGAATTGTTAAAACTAATATTAAACCACAAGTTGATAAATTTACATTCTCAACTGGAAATTCAATCTTTTTATTAGCTGAAGGACGTTTGGTAAATCTTGGTTGTGCTACAGGACATCCTTCTTTTGTGATGAGTAATTCCTTTACAAACCAAACTTTAGCTCAGCTTGATCTATGGCAAAACGATCATGAAATTGGTGTTTACAGATTGCCAAAATATCTTGATGAAGAAGTTGCTCGTTTACACCTAGAGCATGTTGGAGTTAAACTCACAAAAATGACAAAAGAACAATCAGAATATCTTGGAGTTCCGATTGAAGGACCTTATAAACCTGATCATTACAGATATTAAATCAAGTTTGGAGTTAAAACCCTAAAACTCTTGCTCAAAAAACAAAAAGGAAGTAAACAATACAAAATATGTACGGGTTTACTTCTTTTTTTTAGTCTGTATTAATTGATGAAAAATTCTATGTTTTTCTAATTCGACACATGCAAGTAAGTCCCATCAAAATGAGTTTGATATTGCTTTAATGATCGGACCGCTGGCCCGTCAAAACGAGAGCCGTCAAGAATTAAATATCTTGATTCACAAACACTGCAACTAATAATAGTATAATTATCTTCGACTGTAAGTTGAGATCCCTCTTCAAGAGGGTCGTGTGGACAAGCTCTTTCAAAAGCAAGATATTCTCCCTGTACTGCTGTATGATAAAGTATTATACCTTTATATCCTCCAGTGACATAGGTCCAGTTCCCTGGAATATTCAAATTTCCATAAGCTATTGAGTTTGGATTTATTTCAAAATTCACATATATATATGGTATGTCATCTTCTATTTGTTCTTTACCACAACTTGCCTGAAAAAATATTCCTGCAAAAACCACAAACAACACTAACAATATCTTGTTTTTATCCATTTTATGTATTCAATTTATCTATAAACGATTTAATAAAGATAATATTTTTAAATTCTAATGATTTTTTTACCTTTGTCTAAACAAAATTTTAAATGAAATATCTAAGAATATTAATTTTTCTTTGTTTATTATCATTATTGAGCAATTGTAATTTTATCAGATCTGTTACAAAAATGGACAGAGCAGAAAAGATTGAGCAGCAAATGGAAAAAGAGGGATTGAAAGTTAGAGAAGATGCAAAAAAGAAACATTTTGAAATGCAATCTGAAAGGTCGAAGGAAATGATGAAAAAAACAAAAAAACGTTCAAGAGTAATCAACAATAAAAAGAAAGAACCGTTTTGGAAAAAACTACTAGGTTTATAACATTTTTAATAATATTTTAGATTTTTTATTATTTTTACAGAAATTTATAACAAAAAAACAGATGGAAGATGTACTATATATTTTAATTGGAGTTGCCTGGGTGGCATATTCAATATATAGTTATAAACAAAAGGCAAAAAAACAACAAGTTGCTAAACAATCAATAACTCAAAGAGAATACGAAATTCCTGATTCTGAAGAGCAGCCTCAACAAAAACAATCTGCACTTAAAAACATTATTTCTGAATTTCAATCGTACTCCCAAAAAGAATCTGGCTCATCCCCTTATTATACCCCTGAAAACGAATCTGTTTTTTCAGAAGCAGAAGCCAATTCTGTTGAAAACATTTCTTCAATAGAAGAAGTAACGGAAAGTAACTCCCCCTTATCACAAGAAATGTTAAATCAGTATTTGAAAAAAGATCATGATAAAGAAATAACAAATGAAAACAAAAATATTAATAAAGATATTGATAATAATACTGAAATAGAATTTGAGTTTGATTTAAAAAAAGCAATAATTTTTTCTGAAATATTAAAAAGACCGGAATATTAAATTTAATTACTTTAATATTAACAAGCTATTTTTTATTTGATTGAAATTAAATTACAATTAACTATGCTTTTAAAATTATTGTACATGACTGTATTTTAATTTGTTTCATGCGAATTAAGTTTTTTTTTATTCTTAAAAGTTAATTTTTGTTAATTATTTTAATTTATTATTATCTTTACCAACTTTTAAAGCACATTTTTATAATCTAACATAAAAGGAAAAAATATGTTAAGAAAATTACTTTTAACCATTAGTATAGTGCTAACAGCTAATTTATTAGTACTATCACAGTCTGGAGCCCTAAAGGGTAAAATAATAGACAAAGAAACAAAGGAACCTATTCCGTTTGCAAATGTTATTATTGAACGAGGGGGTACCCAAATCGGAGGTTCAACATCTGATTTTGACGGAAATTATCAGATAAAACCAATACCTCCAGGGACTTATGACGTAAAAGCCACCTATATTGGGTTTAAACCTATGCTCATTCAGGGAATGATTATAAGCTCAGATCAAATTCGTTTCTTTAATATTGAAATGAAATCGACAGTTGAAACACTTGAAACTTTTGAGGTAATTGATTATAAAGTACCTCTTATTTCAAAAGATAAGACAGCAAGTGGTGCCACTGTAACTGCCGAAGAGATTCAAAAAATGCCTAACCGATCAGCAAACGCTGTTGCAACTACTGTTGGTGGTGTTTTCTCAAGAGACGGTGAAAGAGGAAGTATCAGGGGTTCACGTTCGAGTGGTACTGTAATGTATATTGACGGAATAAGAGTTACAGGATCATCCTCACTCCCTGCATCAGCTATCGAACAGGTTTCTATAATACTCGGTGGTCTTCCTGCACAGTATGGAGATGCTACCGGAGGTGTTATTAATGTTACAACAAAAGGACCTTCACGCCAGTTTGGAGCCGGATTTGAAATGGAATCATCTGAATATCTTGATGCATTCGGCTATAATCGTGTAGGTGTTAACATTAACGGACCACTAATAACAAAAAAAGATGAGAAAGGGAATGTTGTTTCCTCTCTTCTTGGCTATTTTATTGCAGCTGATGCTTCATACAGGAGAGACGGTGCACCTCGTGCAACAGGTATTTACAAAGCTAAAGATGATATTATTCAAAATCTTGAAGATAATCCTTTACGTCCTTCCGGTCTTGCAACAGGAGGAACATTCCAAAATGGAGAGTTTTTACGACTTGATGATTTGGAACATATGGATAACACCCAAAATACCGAAGCTTTAGGATTCAATATTTCAGGTAAATTTGATGTGAAAACAACAAAAACTATTAATCTTACATTTGGTGGTCAATACATTTATAACAAATGGAGAGGATATAGTTACGGTGCCTCATTACTCAACTTTGATAAAAACAGTTTAAATGAAAATAGCACCTGGAGAGTTTACGGTAGATTCACACAAAGATTTCCTACTGCCAATGACAGTAAATCTCTTATTAAAAATGTTTATTATACCATTCAGGCCGATTATTCAAAATATAATTACACATCACAAGATGCTGATCATAAAGACAATCTTTTTCAATATGGATACTTAGGTCAGTACAAAACCTACAAAACTTCCTCTTACCAAATAGGCTCTGATACTATTAACGGGCATGCTTATAATAATGTGTGGGTTCTTAACTCATGGGATTATGACACATTGGTTAGTTTTACTCCTTTTGATCATAACTCACTAATTGCAAATTATACTAGCTCGTATTATGATTTGTATGCCGGACAAACTGAAGGAAATTATCAAAATACCGATCAAATTCAATTAGGCGGTGGATTATTAAACGGGCAAGGGCCTCCCTCAGTATACGGATTATATCAAAGCCCGGGTGCAATACAAGCTGGCTATAGGCAAACTGACAATGCTCAAATTGGTATTAATGCCTCAGGTTCAGCTGATATTGGAAATCATGAAATTAAGTTTGGTATTCAATACGAACAACGTAGCAACAGAGGATATGGATATTCTCCAACAGTTTTCTGGACAATAATGCGTGGGTATACTAACTTTCATATTCTTGAGTTAGATAAAGATAATCCAATGCCTGTTTATAACGATGGCGTATTTATGGATACAATTAATTACTATCGTAAATATGACGGTCTTTCTCAAAGAACTTTCGACATCAGGTTAAGACAAAAATTAGGATTACCTGTTGATGGTCTTGATTTTATTGTTATTGACTCTTACGATATCGACAATTATTCAATTGATTATTATGATAGAGAAGGTAACCTTAGAACTATTAATTTAGGTGAAGATATCTTTTCAGTTGATATGTTCAGTCCTGATGAATTATTTTCTTTAAGAGATGGAAATGGTAACCCGTATATTTATTACAGAGGGTATGATTACACTGGAAAAAAGCTTACAACAAAACCAAGTTTTTCAGATTTCTTTACAGAACAAGATGAAAATGGAGTTTATACACGACCCATAGGAGCTTACGAACCAATTTATATGGCAGGTTATATTCAGGATAAATTTGCCTTTAAAGATCTCATCTTTAATATAGGTGTTCGTTTTGACAGATTTGATGCAAACCAAAGTATTTTAAGTGATCCTTATCTTTTATTTCCTGCTCGAACAGTTAATGAAGTATCAAGCATCAATGGTATTGCTGTAAATCATCCTTCTAACATGGATAACAATTATATTGTTTACGTTGATAAACCAAATAATCCTACATCAATTCTTGGATACCGTAGTGAAGGAACATGGTATAATGCTGATGGTTTTGAAGTTCAGGATCCAACTACATTAAGTGGAGCCGAAGGTATTTCTCCTTATCTTGTTGATCCAACAATTACACGTGTTACAGCGTCTTCATTTAAAGATTATAAACCTCAGTTAAATATAATGCCTCGTATTTCTTTTTCATTCCCAATATCTGATGAAGCCTTATTTTTCGCACACTACGATGTGTTAACTCAAAGACCTACATCAAATGTTGCAATCAGTCCTGAAACATATTATTTCTTCAATCAACATGGTGGTATTATTAATAATCCAAATCTAAAACCATCCAAGACTATTGATTATGAATTAGGATTTCAACAAAAGGTATCAAATACATCATCACTTACATTTACAACTTTCTATCGTGAAATGCGTGATATGATTCAGGTTTACAGATATACAGGAGCATATCCAAAAGACTATACTTCATTTAGTAATCTTGACTTTGGTACTGTTAAAGGACTTACACTAACTTTCGACCTCAGAAGAACAAGCAATGCACGTATTCGTGCAAGTTATACCATGCAGTTTGCTAATGCAACAGGTGCAAGCCCTACAACTACAGCAGCACTTGTAGCTTCAGGACTTCCAAACTTAAGAACTACGAATCCGGTTCCTTGGGATAGACGACATGCTATTAACATTTTGCTTGATTATCGTTATGAAGATGGAAAAACATATAACGGACCTACTATCACAAAGAAAATTAAAGGTACTGATCAGGTTAAAACTATACAATTACTTAAAAACACAGGTTTAAGTGTAACATTCAATGGTGGGTCAGGAACTCCTTATACAGCTTCACGTAGTATTAGTTCTCCAATTACTGGTGGAAATAATCTCTTAAAAGGTTCTTATTTTGGTTCTCGTCTTCCTTGGCAGTTCCGAATGGATCTTAAAGTTGATAAAGATATTTTTATTACATGGGGTAAAGAAAAAAATGACGACAGCAGACAATCTTATCTTAATGTTTATTTACAAGTACTCAATGTACTTGACACCAAAAATGTTATGGCTGTATATCCATTTACCGGTAACCCTGATGATGATGGTTATCTTGCTGCTGCAGAATGGCAAAAGCAAATTAATGATCAGCTTGTACCTCAATCATTTACTGAATTATACTCTATTTATGTAAATAATCCGGGTAACTATAGCGCACCAAGAAGAATACGTTTAGGAATTATTTTTAACTTTTAATAAATAGTATAACAGAAAAGTTAACTTTAGAAATAAATAAATAGCTTAATTATGAAGAATATATTTCGCAATCTTTTAGTTTTATTATTCTGCTTCTTTCTTACTGAAGGACTTTTTGCAGAAGAATTGAAAACCGAATCAGGAAATAAAAGCACTAACAATTACAAAGCTACGGCTGCAAGTTGTTCCCCTGCTTCAGGTTTCAGATTTCTTGAGGTAAACAATGTAAGAGCAAGAATTAATACAGGTGGTGATATGTGGTGGGATCTTCCCGGTGGTATTGGAGCACATTATTTTGTTCCTGCAAACGGAAGCGCAACATCTATGTACTCCGGTTCATTGTGGATTGGTGGCCTTGATATCAACGAACAGCTTAAACTCGCTGCCTTAAGATATCGTCAGGTTGGTAATGACTATTGGCCAGGACCATTAACTACTGATGGAACAGCTGCTGTTGATGAAGAAACTTGTGCACAATACGACAAGCATTTCTTTATTACACGTAAAGATGTTGATGATTTTCTTGCATGGTGGGAAAGTGATAACCCAAGTGAAGAATATCCGGATTATCAAATCCCTGAATCAATTCTTGACTGGCCTGCTCATGGCGATGTAAGTAAAAATCAAAGTTATTATCTTGCTCCTTTTGTTGATTTTGATGGTGATGGAGATTATGATCCTTACTCTGGTGATTTCCCTTATTATGATATTGATAACTCATTATGCCCAATAAATCGTGATCCTAACGAACCTCCGGAAAGAACAATGGAAGAAGAATACGAAGGTACTGTAAACGGAAGTATTTTATCCGACCAGATAATTAAAGGTGATGAAACTCTTTGGTGGGTATTTAATGATAAAGGTAATTTCCATTCGGAATCAAGTGGTGCTTCAATTGGAATGGAGATTAGAGCACAAGCTTTTGGATTTGCTACTAATGATGAAATTAACAACATGACTTTTTATAGTTATGAAATTATTAACCGTTCTACTTTCGAATTAACAGAAACATACTTTTGCCCTTGGGTTGATACCGACTTGGGTTATGCATGGGATGACTTTGTTGGTTGCGATGTTGACAGAGGATTAGGATACTGTTATAATGGTAAAGCAATTGATGGTAGTGGCGAACCTGAATCTTATGGCGATCAACCACCCGCAATTGGAGTTGACTTTTTCCAAGGACCATATCTCGATGCTGATGGATATGACAACCCTAAATTTAAAGGTGATAATACCAGGGGTCCTTCATTTTTTGGAGAGTGTAGTATTATTAACTATGATAATACTGTGATTTCTATGGATTATGGTGTTCCATCTACTAGCAAAGATTTTCTTGTACTTGATGATGCTATCAACGGCGTTAACTTTGGAAACGGTATTAAAGATGACGAACGTTTTGGTATGAGACGATTTGTATATCATAATAATACTGGAGGTAATCAGGGTGACCCACATATTGCTGCTGAATATTATAACTATCTTAGAGGGTATTGGAAAGATAATACAAGAATGCTTTATGGTGGTAATGGGCATTATAGCTCCGGTGCTGTAGGACCTGCATGTGATTTTATGTTCCCTGGAGATTCAGACCCTTGTAACTGGGGTACTCAGGGTATTCCTCCAAATGGTGGGTTTAATCAAAATGGCTTATACTGGACTGAAGATGTAGTTGGTAATAATCCTAGTGACAGAAGGTTTATGCAATCAGCCGGACCATTTACTTTATTACCGGGTTCTGTAAACTATATTACTGTGGGTATTCCATGGGCAAGAGCTACTTCAGGTGGTCCTTGGGCTTCTGTTGAACTTCTTAGAGTAGTAGATGATAAATGTCAATCATTATTCGATAACTGTTTTAAAGTAATTGATGGTCCTAATGCACCTGATCTTACTTTCCAGGAACTTAATCAAAAATTAATAGTTTATCTTTCTAATAAAAAAACATCAAATAATTATAATGAAGAATATGAAGAAGTTGATCCTTTTATCAATTTCCCACCTGATCTTCCTTCTGCTCAAAGAGACTCAATTTATAAATTTGAAGGTTATCAGATATTCCAGCTAAAAGATGCAACTGTTACTGTTGAAAGCATTCACGATCCAAATCTTATAAGATTAGTAGCACAGTTTGATGTTAAAAATGGTGTTGGTAAATTGGTTAATTATTCTTTAGATCAAGCAATTGGCGGAAACGTACCAGTTGTTGAAGTTGATGGAGGAGATAACGGAATAAGCCATTCATTTATTCTTTCCGAGGATGCATTTGCAACAGGAGATAAAACTCTAGTTAATCATAAACAATATTATTTTCTTGCACTTACTTATGCTTATAATAATTATTTAACTTATTCTCAGGATGAACCGAGTGGTTTGTCCGGGCAAAAGAAACCATATCTTTCAGGTCGTAAAAACATAAAAACATATACTGCAATACCACACATTCCTATTAATGGAATAGTGGTAAACTCAGAATATGGTAACGGACCGCAAATTACTCGTATAGAAGGACAAGGTAATGGAGGAGTTTCATTAGAACTTACAAAAGAAACAGTTAATGAAATTCTTTTAAAGAAACCTGTTGGCTCTGTTTCTAATAGTGAAATAGTTAAATTTGGTCATCCAGATTATCCAATTGCTTATAACCCTGTTTATGAGAACGGACATGGCCCAATAAATGTTAAAGTTATTGATCCGTTAAATGTTATTAACGCAAACTTTAAACTTACTTTTACTGATAATGAACAAGAAACAGATGATAGCATTAATATTGTTTCATCAAATTGGAAATTGGTAAATCTTGAAACCGGAAAAACATATAATTCAAATAAAGCAAACATTGTTAAAAACGAACAATTATTACTTGACCTGGGATTATCTATTGACATCTTTCAAATTGATCCTCCAGGCGACAGTTCTTCCGTTAATAACGGATTGATTGAATTCGGAATTTCTTTTGCTGACAGTTCTCATCAATGGTTAACAGGTATTCCTGATAATAACGTTCCGTCGAGTCCGATGAATTGGATACGTTCGGGATCATATAGTAGTGATGAAAATACCAATTTTAATGATTGGATGTCAAGTACTAATCCATGGGATCCACAAGAATATTATGAGAAAATCAACAATGGTACATGGGCTCCGTATTCTTTAGCGGCTCATGGAGATCAAAGCTCGGTAGGGCCTGCATTTGGAGCACTTTCCAAATCATTAAATAAACTTAGTAGATTAAGTAGTGTTGACATTGTATTTACAGCAGATAAAACAAAATGGACTCGTAGTCTTGTACTTGAAATGTGTGATGATCCAATTCATGCAGAAGCTCGTTCTGATGGTACTTTAACTGAAAGATTTGAAGCAAGAGCCGGACAGTCAGTTGATAAAGACGGTAATACTGCACCATTTGGAAGTGGTTCAAGCAACGATCCAAATGATCCTAATTATATCAATGAAACAGGTATGGGTTGGTTCCCTGGCTATGCAATTAATATTGAAACAGGCGAAAGACTTAATGTTATGTTTGGAGAAGATTCATGGCTTTCAGGACAAAACGGAAGAGATATGTTATTTAATCCTCCTGCTTTGGTTAATACAAATTTATTCAATCCGGTTTCCTTCGATCCATTATTTGGCGGAAAACATTATGTGTATGTAATGGGCAATACAAAATTTCAATTCGAAATAATTGGTAATATATATAAATATGAAAGCCCTGCATGGGATGATTGTCGTTGGGTACAAAACTTTCTTGATTCTATCCCTATTAATCAGCCATTTGTTAATTATATTTTCGGAAACGTTATGTACGTTGGTATGCCAATGCTTGAAGAAGGAGAAGAATGGCTTGCAAATGATGCTACTGTCAGCATTAGAATTGCAAAACCTTATCAACGGTATATGTCATTAGCAATTGATTCTACAGATATAAATCATGAAAATGATTTCTTCCCTGTATATCAATTCAAAACAGAAAATATTGCTACTGAATATAATAATCCTGTAAAAGCAGAAAGCGATTTGGATCTAATCAGTATCGTTCCAAATCCATACTATGCTCATTCTGATTACGAAAATAACCAATTAGATAATAGAGTTAAAATTACTAACCTTCCTGAAGTTTGTACAGTTACTATTTATAATATTAATGGTACAATGATTAGGCAATTTACCAAAGATGATGTTATAACATCACTTGAATGGGATCTCAAAAACTTTGCAGGAGTTCCAATAGCAGGAGGTATTTATTTGATTCATATTAAATCTGATGCCGGTGAAAGAATTATTAAGTGGTTTGGTGCATTACGTCCAACAGACTTGAACATTTTCTAAACCAATATGTTTAAAGTGAAATTTAATGAATTTAAAACAAAAAAAAATATAAGTATGAAAAATTTATATAAATACTTTACAGCTCTGTTCTTAATATTTTTAATAACAGGAACAAGTACTGATTCCTTTGCAGGAAATAAAGACAGATCTGGTCAGGCAGGAGCTTCAGAATTGCTTATTAATCCATGGACAAGAAGTTCAGGTTGGGGTGGTGTAAACACTGCTAATGTACGTGGTCTCGAAAGCATGTTTAGCAATGTAGCTGGTATTGCGTTTACCCAAAGTACTGAATTAATTTTTTCTCATACATCCTGGCTAAAAGGTTCCGATGTTAATTTGTTTTCTTTTGGTTTTGCACAAAGAATTGGAGAATCTGGTGTTATGTCAATGAGCGTTATGTCAATGAATTTTGGAGATATTGATATTACAACCAATAATCATCCAGAAGGAGGTATTGGTACTTTTTCACCAAGCCTGATGAATGTATCAATTTCTTATGCAAAAGCATTCTCAAACAGTATTTATGCAGGTATTACTTTTAAAATAATAACTGAATCAATTGCCGATATTAGTGCAAATGGTCTTGCAATAGATGCAGGTATCCAATATGTAACAGGTGAACTTGAAAATATTAAGTTTGGAATAGTATTGAAAAATGTTGGACCAACAATGAAGTTTTCAGGTGATGGTTTTTCACTAACCGGACAATTTTTTGGTGGTAACGAGCTCCAATTTACATTTGAAGAAAGAGCAGCAGATTTTGAATTACCAACTGCTTTGTTAATTGGCGCTGCATATGATTTCCTTTGGGGAGAAAACAGCCGTTTAACTCTTGCCGGCAATTTCTCTTCTAACTCTTTTACAAAAGATCAATTTACCGGTGGAATAGAATTTAGTTTAAGAAATTTTATTATGCTTAGAGCAGGATATACTTACGAAGAAGGAATAGATAAAAGTATTTATGATCCATCACAACGAACTAATGCTAACAAAGGACCTAGCGCAGGATTCTCAGTTCAAGTACCATTAAACAAAGAAAAAGGCAGTAATTTTGCCGTTGACTATTCATATAGAGCTACTGACCATTTTAATGGAACACATAGCATCGGTGCCAGAATTTCTTTATAAAAAATAGTTCTACAATTTATTAAACAAATTTTAAATTTTATATATTATTAAAATGACCCTTTAAAAAGGGTCATTTTATCTTTAGTTAAAATCTGAAAAAAGCATACTAAATGTCTAAATTAAAATATTATACAGAAGAGGGACTACAAAAACTGAAAGATGAATTAAATAACTTTCAGGATATTGAAAGACCATCAATATCAAGACAGATTGCTGAAGCAAGAGATAAAGGTGACTTGTCAGAGAATGCTGAATATGACGCCGCAAAAGAAGCCCAGGGAATGCTTGAGCTTAGAATTTCTAAACTTCAGGAACTAATCAGAAATGTTAGATTAATTGATGAATCAAAAATTGACACATCAAAAGTTTTAATTTTATCTATTGTGAAGATTAAAAATTTAGCTAATGACGCAATAATGACATACATGATTGTTCCGGAAAAAGAAGCAAATTTAAAAGAAAAGAAAATTTCTGTAAATTCACCAATCTCAAAAGGATTACTTGGAAAAACTGTTGGCGAAATTGCCGAGATAGCTGTCCCTGCTGGAAATTTTAAATTCGAAATCATCGAAATTTCAAGATAAATAATTTTAAAATTATATTCATAATTTTTATTTCTTCTTAATTTTATTCTACCATTTACAAAAAACCTTTACTTTTAGGCATTCTAAATTCTTAACTGTATAAAAGTAAAACTATGTCAAGTGTTTTTTCAAAAATTGTTGAAGGTGAAATTCCTTCTTACAAAATTGCTGAAGATGATAATTATTTTGCTTTTCTTGATATTAATCCACTTTCGAAAGGTCATGCCTTAGTAATTCCAAAAAAAGAAGTCGATTATATTTTCGATCTTGATAAAGAAATCTATGATGGATTATTCCGCTTTTCACGTAAAGTTGCAAAAGCAATTGAAAACAGCGTTGATTGCATAAGAATTGGAATAGTAGTTTATGGCCTGGACGTACCTCACGCACATATACACCTTATTCCGCTTAGGGGTGATAATGATATTGATTTTAATAAAAAACGTGTTAAACTCACCGAAAATGAGTTTATCAACTTGGCCAATACGATTAGACAAAACATTTTAAAAATTAAATAATTTCATGAAAAAACTATACATAATAAGTTTTCTGATAATTTGTGTTTTTATTTCTGCAAATGCTCAGAAAAAACTTTTTACAATTGCAGAAAGTTCAAATTACAAATCTACATCAACATATAATGATGTTATTGGTTTTATTAACACTTTAGATAATTCAGCCGATAATCTGCGAATCGAATATTTTGCCACTTCCACTGAAGGGCGTGATATTCCTTTAATGATTATAGGATCTCCTCTTCCTGAAAAACCGGAAAACTTAATAAATGATGATAGAGTAATTGTTTATATTCAGGCAAATATTCATGCCGGAGAAGTTGAAGGCAAAGAAGCTGTTCTAATGTTAGCTCGGGATTTGTTAGGAGGAAAAAACGATGAAGTTCTTGAAAATGTTGTTTTACTTATTTGCCCGATTTTTAATCCTGACGGCAATGAAAAATTCAGTCTTAAAAACCGCACAAACCAAAATGGTCCGATAAATGGTGTTGGTATTCGTTACAACGGACAAATGTTAGATATTAACAGAGATGCCATGAAAGTTGAAACACCGGAAATGAAAGGTGTAATCACTCAGATATTAAATAAATGGGATCCTGATGTTTCAGTTGATTGCCACACTACAAACGGCTCGTTTCATGAAGAACCAATAACTTTTACATGGATGAATAATCCTAATACCGACCGCAGTTTGATAAATTTTATGCGTGATAATATGATGCCAAAAGTTTCTAAAACTTTGCACGAAATATACAATGTTGAAAATATTTTTTATGGTGAATTTGTAGATCGTTTAAATTACGAACGCGGCTGGATTTCATATGCAGCAGAACCAAGATATCTTGTTAATTATATTGGTGTAAGGAACAGACTTTCGATATTAAATGAAAATTATGTTTATGCGGATTTTAAAACAAGAGTTTGGGGCTGTTATTATTTGCTAAAATCAATACTCGAATTTTCTTCAGATAATTATACTGAAATTTCACAATTGCTTGAGCAAGCCGATCAATATACAATTTCAAAGGCCACCGACATTTCTGTTATTGATTCGTTTGCAATTGAATATTCCGGCAAGCCAACTCCAGAAAAAATTACTATCAAAGCCTTTGAAACAGATACTATTCCGGGAGTGAAAGGATATTGGAGATATAAAAAAAGTGATAGAAAAGTTACAGTTACTATTCCATATATTGCAGATTATTTTTCTACAAAGAGCGTCAGGTTTCCTTATGCTTATATTTTATCTATTCCTGATAAAGATGTGTTAAATTTATTAAAAACTCACGGATTAAAAATTGAACAGCTTTCAGAAAACAAAACCATTAATGTTGAAAGATTTAAAATTAAAGAATTAAAACCTTCAAATAGAATAAATCAAGGGCACTACACCAATCGTGTCAAAGGTAAGTTTATTGAAGAAACAAAGGAATTTCCGTCAGGGACATATTTTGTTAAGACAACTCAGAAGTTGGGGAATCTTGCAGCTTATTTACTGGAACCACAAGCTGATGATGGATTGCTTAAGTGGAATTATTTTGATAAATTTCTTGTTCCTCAATGGGGCTCGGGATATTTCCCATATCCTGTTTACCGAGTAATTGAGGAAACAGAATTATAAAGGCCTGTTTTGTTAATATTTTTCAATAATTTAATACATAAAAAATAAATTGTATAATTTATGGTAGTATCCATTGCAGGTGTGATAATTGCAAGCATGTTTGTTGCATGGTTTTTTAGAATCATTAAAATACCCGAACTTATAGGGATATTATTTTTAGGAATTGTTCTTGGTCCTTATGCCTTAAATTGGTTAGACCCGAGTCTGGTTAAGGTTTCGGGGCAACTTACCAAAGCCGCGTTAATTGTAATTCTTCTGCGTGCAGGCTTTGAACTTTCACGCGATAAACTTTCGCGTGTTGGAAGGCCGGCACTTTTAATGTCTTTTATTCCAGCAATATTTGAGGCAATAGTCATAATGTTTTTATCAAAATACTTTCTGGATTTTACTTTAATGGAAGGCGCAATTCTCGGTGCAGTGCTTGGTGCTGTTTCGCCTGCAGTTGTAGTTCCGTTAATGATAAAATTTATTGATGAAAGACGTGGAACAAAGAAAGGAATTCCGACCTTAATTCTTGCTGGATCTTCAATCGACGATGTTTTTGTAATTGTTGTTTATAGCATTTTGATAGGGATATATACAGGAGGAAACATAAATATAATGTGGGAATTGGCCGGAATACCGATTTCTATAATTCTTGGAATTTTAGTAGGTATATTATGTGGTATTATCCTATATAAATTTTTTGACAAATTTAATCCACGTGCTACAAAACGAGTTTTAATAATTCTTTCAGTGTCTGTAATTTTAGTTCAAGTAGAACATCTGACAAAGCAGTGGATACCTTTTGCTTCATTGCTTGCAATAATGTCGATAGGATATATTATTTTACAAAAAAGAAGTAAATATGCACATGAACTATCATTGAAGTTATCCAAGATATGGCTTATCGCCGAAATAATTTTGTTTACCATGGTTGGCACTCAGGTGAATATTCAGGTAGCATGGGAAATGGGTGCTATTGGTGCTTTAATAATTTTTCTTGCATTAATAGCGCGAAGTATCGGAACCTGGTTAAGTTTATTTGGTACTGATTTTAATAATAAGGAAAAGCTCTTTATTGTGATTTCATATATTCCTAAGGCCACAGTACAAGCTGCAATTGGTGGAGCTCCATTGTTAGCAATGCAGGCAGCAGGCATGAATATTTTTCCCGGTGAAAAAATCCTTGCAATGGCTGTTCTGAGCATTATTTTAACTGCTCCTTTGGGTGCGTGGGGTATAAATTATTATGGAAACAAGGTACTTGAAATTGATGATAAAATTGAAACTCCTGAAGAGAAAAAACACCATCAGGTAATTGAAAAAGAATTGGATTTTTAAAATAAAAAAGTTGTAACTGATGTTCATTGTTCTAACTTTTAATTTTTAATTTTTTTAATTGATATTATTTCAATTAATAAGCCCTGGTATTAATACCTTCGATATAATTAATAAATGATTTATTAACTACTTTATTTCCTCCCGGAGTTGGATAATCGCCGGTAAAATACCAATCGCCTTTGTGATTAGGAATTGAGTTATGCAAATTTTCAATTGATTGATAAATAATCTGCACATCAGCATTAATTTCGGGAGGAGTAAGAAGCTCTGCAATTTTATCTGAAATTTGTTGCGCAGTAAAAGGTTTATAAATTTCCTTTACATAATTCACAATTTCTTCTTTAGGTTTAGTTTCCTGTTCTTTTGATTTTCGATAAACTTCATTAATAATACTTGCCTGATTAATTTCTTTCAACAATTTAATTGCTGCCTGAAACGCAATAAAATCATTAAGTTTTGCCATGTCTATTCCATAACAATCTGGATAACGAATTTGTGGAGCTGATGATGCTATTATAATTTTTTTTGGTTTTAAGCTATCGAGGATTTTAATAATACTTTGCTTTAAGGTAGTGCCACGAACTATCGAATCATCAATAACTACAAGAGTATCACTTCCACTTTTTACTGTTCCGTATGTAACATCGTAAACATGCCCTACAAGGTCTTCCCTTTGATTTTCCTGAGTAATAAAAGTCCGTAGTTTTATGTCTTTTACAGCAATCTCTTCTCTCCTAGGTGTTATTGACAAAATCTCTTCCAGTTTTTCTTTGGTAATATTATTTCCTAATTGAAGTATTTTATCCACTTTTACTTTTTTACAAAAAGCAGTAAGTCCTTCCATCATACCATTAAAAGCTACTGTAGCAGTATTTGGAATATACGAAAAAATAGTATCCTTAAGATTATAATCAATTAATTTAAGAATCTCAGGAACTAAAAAGCTCCCAAGTTTTTTTCTTTCAATATAAATATCTTTATCAGTACCTCTCGAAAAATATATTCTTTCGAATGAGCAAGATTTAGGCTCTTTTGCCGGCTTAAAAGAATATTCTCCGGTATTGCCGTTCTTCTTAATTATTAATGCGTGTCCGGGTTTTATTTCATTTATTGATTCAATAGGAACATTAAATGCTGTTTGAATAACCGGACGTTCGGAAGCAACTACAACAACTTCATCGTCTTTATAATAAAATGCAGGACGAATACCCGAAGTGTCGCGCATCACAAAAGCATCACCGTGTCCAATCATACCTGCAATTACATATCCGCCATCCCAATAGACAGAGGATTTTTCCAGTATTCTTCTCACATCAAGTTCGTCAGCAATTTTATAAGAAATGTCACGCTTTACACATCCTTCATTTTTATATTTTTGATATATTCTCTCATTTTCTCCATCAAGGAAATGGCCAATATTTTCTAGGATCGTAACCGTATCAGACGTTTCTACCGGATACTGACCATATTCTACCAGTTTATTGAAAAGCTCATCAACATTGGTTAGATTAAAATTTCCTGCAATGACAAGATTTTTTGTCATCCAGTTGTTTTTCCTTACAAGGGGGTGAAGATTTAAAATATCATTTTTCCCGAATGTGCCATATCTTAAATGACCGAGGAACAACTCCCCGCTAAAATCAACATTTTGCTTTAACCAATCAGTATCTCGTAATCTTTCAGGGTTTTTCTCGCTTATTTTATTTATGTTATTATAAATCTGATTGAAAATATCTATGATTGGTTTTGGTGAGTTAGATCTTTTTCTGCAAATATATTTATTACCCGGCTGAAGATCAAATTTTATTCCTGCTAATCCGGCACCATCCTGACCTCTGTTATGTTGTTTTTGCATCAAAAGATGCATTTTTTTTAGGCCGTAAAAAGATGTACCATACTTTGCAAGGTAATACTCAAGTGGTTTTAACAGGCGAACTAATGCAATCCCGCACTCATGTTTTATCTGGTCACTCATCAGAAATAGATTTGAATTGTTAATCTGCAAAATTAAGAGATTTATTGGAATTAAACATTCAACACTAAACATACAATATTCAATGACTGAAAGGAATCCGTCTGGACGACAAAAGAGAGATCCCTCGACTACTCTCGGGATCAGTTCGACTAAATAATTTTGCTTCACAAAATTAAAGTCTCACTGATTTAATTTGAGAATCTGTGACGTCTTATAATAAATTCTTACTTTTGAAAATTCTATTTTGTAAAACCATAAATTTTAATTTCATGAAGACAATCACAAAAACAATTCTAACAATTATTTTATCCATTATTTTAATTATTTCTTTTTTAGAAATAAGTTTTTCACAAGACAAAACAGACTGGGAAGGCAACTATCCTGATGGATGCACTTCAATTACCGCCGGAAAATTAGCTACTTCCGATGGGTCGGTATTAACCTCACATACCTGCGACAGTCACCGCACACGATCGTGGATCGACATTGTTCCCGCTAAGGACCACAAAAAAGGTGATTCGGCAAAACAATACAAAAGAGTGAGCTGCGATACTTTTGCGATGCCAATATATCAACATCCATATATTGGGGAAATACCTCAGGTAATGCACACAAATGGTTTTGTTAATACTGCTTATCCTTGTATTAATGACCATCAGTTAGCCGTAGGCGAATCAACTTTTGGAGGAAGAGAAATATTGTTTTCCGAAAATGGTTTAATCGATTGTCAAGCACTTGTTCAATTAATGCTGGAACGAAATACTACTGCAAGAGACGCAATAAAAATGGCAGGCAAACTAACTAAAAAATACGGATATATTGATGTTGGTGAATGTCTTACCATAGCTGATAAAAATGAAGTCTGGCATTTTGAAATCGTAGGTTCGGGAAAAGGAAAAGTTGGCTCTATCTGGGCAGCTCAACGTGTCCCTGACAATCATATTGGTGTTAATGCCAATGCCAGCACAATAAAAGAAATTGACTTGAACAATCCTGATTATTTTATGGCATCAGAAAATATTTTTCAAGTAGCACAAGATAGTGGTTGGTGGGATCCATCAAAAGAAGAATTCAGATTTTGTTATGCTTATGCACCACACAGCCGGACTTCAATAGCATCGCGAAGAAGAGAGTGGCGTGTATTTGATCTTGTTTCTCCATCTCTTCATCTAGATCCAAATGCCGAAAATTATCCTTTCTCGGTTAAACCGGATAAAAAAGTTACTCTTTCACAAATTGCAAATATCTTTAAAGATTATTACGAGGGAACTCCTTTTAATTTTGTTAAAGATATTACTGATACCACTGATGAGGGAAAAACAATAATTTCTCCACTTGCTAATCCTTTTATGCCATACGGCATGAACAAGATTTTTAAAATTAATGGTGGCTGGGGATGGCGTGGCGAACGAACTATCGCCCGTTGGTACACAATGTATGCAACATTAATTCAGTGTCGCGACTGGCTTCCTGACGAAATTGGTGGCGTAGCATGGATTGCTATGGATAATGTAGCTTCTTCTATTTATGTTCCTGTTTATTGTTGTGTGACAGATTTGCCTGAGACATATAAAACACCGGGTCGTACAAAAGGATTTACCAGAGAGTCTGCCTGGTGGGCATTTAACCGTCTTGGAACTTTAACTGCTCAACGCTGGGGAGATATGCGCAAAGACTTAGACGCTGTTTGGATTCCAATGCAAAACGATTTCTTTGCAAACCAAAAACTTATAGAAGCCGAAGCTTTAGAACTTTTTGATAAAAGCCCCAAAAAAACTGTAAAATACCTTACAAAATATTCTGATGAAGCCGGCAATAAAGTTGTAAACAAAGCATGGGAACTGGGTGATTTTTTATGGACAAAATATGATGAGAAGTTTTGATTATTATTTTTGGGGGTTAGGTTGTAGTTGATTTTGTTGCTGATTTAATAAACTACCCCGAGGCAGAGCCATATGGGTATTAAATTGAGTTTGCTTTGCAAACATAATTGTTTTCGACCCAGAGGGTCCATGAATTAAACCACAAATGATTAAATGTGGAAAAGCCCATTTCAATGAATTTGACGAAATTGAATATAAAGTTGTGAATAAAGTTGGGCAATTGATTGGATAAATCGATTTTCAAAAAAAAGAAAAAACCAGAGATAAAATAAAAACAATTAAAAAAAAATCATTGAGATGACCAATTACATTCAGTAAATATAAAATTGAAATTCCTTTTTTACATTTTTAAATTGGATTTCTAAAAATTTTTATCTACATTTGTGAAGTTTTCAAATTATAAATTAAGTCATAAACCAAATTAAAAACCTTTAAAATGAAAAAGTTATTAGCATTATGTTTTGCTATTGCAGGAATTTTTATGTTTTCTGCCTGTGTAAATCAACAAACAAAAGAAACAAAAGAAACAAAAGAAGAAGTAGTAATAACAGAGGATAGTTTAGTTGTTTCTGAAACGGATTCAACTGTTGTAATAACACCTGATTCTCTTGTTGTAAAAAAAGAGATGGAAGAGGTAATTGAAGAATAGTTTTTTGTTTTTAAATCTTGTTTGAAAGGCATTCAGAAAGAGACCATTAAAATATTAATATTTTAATGGTCTCTTTTCAATTATTGTTCGTGTAAAAAAACAAACCTTTTTTCCAAACCATCTTCCTTAATAAGCGTAAAAACATTGAATTAAAACAAATTTCTGTGAAAAAGCTATTTGATTTCTTTTTTTCCATGAAGCTCTCCGGCATTTTGTTGTTAGTTTTTGCTGCCGTTATTGGAATTGCAACTTTTATTGAAAATGATCTGGGAACACAAGCCTCCAAACTGTTGGTTTATAAATCCAAATGGTTCGAAATTTTATTAGTCCTTCTTGCTATTAGCATGATAGGTGTCATTATTAAAAACAATCTTCTAAAACGAAAAAAATACTCTTCCTTTATTTTTCATATTTCTTTTGTAATCATTTTAGCAGGCTCATCAATAACTCGTTACTTTGGTCATGAAGGAATAATGACTATTCGCGAGGGCGAAAAATCTAATGAGATTATTAGCGCGAAAACCTATGTTACCGTAAAAATTAATCATGATGGAAAAGATTATCACTTCGAAAACAGTAAATTATTTTCGCTTTATAAAAGTAATTCATTTAATAAAGTAATGAAATTTGGAAACGAAAGATGCAAATTATCTTTTGTAGAATTCTTTCAAAGTGCTGTAACTCTGAATCTACAGTTTCAGGAAAAATCTGAAGAGCTTATTCTTTATGGAGGGGAAAACATTCTTGCAAAAGGAATTAAAACGGAAATTAACGGAACTAAATTTGAAATTAATTATGGTTCAAAACTAATTCAAATACCATTTTCGCTTTACTTGCGCGATTTCCAACTGGAACGCTATCCTGGGTCAATGAGTCCATCTTCTTTTACAAGTGAGGTTACTTTAATTGATGAGAAAGCTAAACTTACTGAAGACAGAAGAATTTTCATGAATAATGTCTTGAATTATAAAGGATATCGCTTTTTTCAATCATCTTATGATAAAGATGAAAAAGGAACTATTCTTTCTGTGAATCATGATTATTGGGGAACATTTGTAACATATTTTGGTTATTTTTTAATGACATTAGGAATGCTGCTTTCATTCTTTCATAAAAAAAGTCGTTTCCGGCAACTAATGCGATTATCTTCAAAAAATGCCTTTACTATTATCATTATTATTGGATTTGGTTTTTTAGGATTTTTAAACCCCCAAAATATCCGGGCACAAAATATAATGCCAAATAAACAAGTAAAGCCTTCAAGCATTATTCAGTCAAATCATGCAAAAGAATTCGGGAAATTATTGGTGTTAAACCAGAAAGGACGCATAGAACCAATTAACACACTTTCCTCAGAAATTATCAGAAAGGTTATTAAAAAAAATAAATTTATGGGTTTGAATTCTAATCAAATTTTCCTTGGAATGATGAGCGACCCGATTACATGGCAGAATATTTTAATGATTAAAGTTTCTGATCCGGAATTAAAACATATTCTGGGAATAGATAGCAAATATGTTTCTTTCAACGATTTTTTTGATTTTAAAAATAATGCTAACTATAAACTGAGCAGATTTATTGATAAAGCCTTTAAGAAAAAGCCTATTCTGCGCAGCAGATTTGATAAAGAAGTTATCAAAGTTGACGAAAGGTTAAATATCTGCTATATGGTTTATACAGGAGAATTTCTGAAGATATTTCCAATAAATAATAATGAAACAAAAACATGGTTTAACTCTAATGATTTTGACAAATTTGATACAACAGATATTGTTTTTGTAAAAAACATTTTACCTGTTTATTATCATTCAATTAATACTGCTTTAAAAAATGGTAATTGGGTTGATGCTGCTGAAAATCTGAGTTATTTAAAAATCTTCCAGAAAAAAGTTGCAAGTAAAATGTTTCCATCAAAAACAAAAATCAGGATTGAAATTTTGTATAATAATTTAAACATTTTCAAACGTCTTTTCCCTTTTTATGGCTTACTTGGTTTTATTATGCTAATCCTGCTTTTTATTAGTCTGTTGAAACCAGGATATAAATTTATAATACCTATTCAAATTGGAATAGTTTTAATCATAATCGGTTTTATTCTACATACCTTGGGATTATCTGCACGGTGGTATATATCCGATCATGCTCCATGGAGTAACGGTTACGAATCAATGATTTATATTGCATGGGCAACTATTTTGGCAGGATTATTTTTCATCAGAAAATCGAAAGTAACTTTTGCAATAACAGTTATTTTAGCCTCCCTAACTTTGATGATAACAAACCTCAGCTGGATGGATCCGGAAATCACAAATTTAGTTCCTGTTCTTAAATCATATTGGTTGGTTATTCATGTGGCAGTAATTACCGCCAGTTATAGCTTTCTTGCTATTGGAGCATTTTTAGGTTTTTTTAATTTAGTTCTGATGAATTTAAAAACTGAAAAGAACAAAACCCGTTTAAAAGAAACTATTCAAAAGCTGTCAAACATCAATGAAATGAATCTTATTATTGGCGGATTTTTACTTACAGTCGGAACTTTTTTGGGTGCTGTATGGGCAAACGAAAGTTGGGGGCGATATTGGGGCTGGGATCCAAAAGAAACCTGGGCATTAATAACTATTATTGTGTATGCATTTGTAATTCACATGCGTATGATTCCCGGGATGAGGGGTAATTATGCTTTTAATTTTGCCGCATTGATTAGTTTTAGCTCTGTGTTGATGACATATTTTGGTGTTAATTTTTACCTTGGCGGAATGCATTCGTATGCACAAGGCGATCCCGTTCCAATTCCTGCTTTTGTTTATTATACACTTATTACAATAACAGTAGTTTCTGGAATGGCATATTTGAAAGAAAAAAAATTATAAAATATTTCTGTACTGCGCTGAACATTAAAGACTACTTTTGCAGCCAATTATAAAATCGCATAGAATATTATGGATATAAGAAATATTGCAATTATTGCACATGTCGATCATGGAAAAACTACTCTGGTTGACAGGATTCTACATCAGGTGAAGTTATTTAGAGATAATCAGGAAGTTAAGGATTTAATTCTGGATTCAAGTGATCTGGAACGAGAAAGAGGGATTACAATTTTATCGAAAAATGTATCTGTAATATATAAAAACACTAAAATAAATATTATTGATACTCCTGGTCACTCTGATTTTGGTGGAGAAGTAGAACGTGTTTTAAACATGGCTGATGGTGTGCTTTTAATTGTTGATGCTTTTGAAGGTCCAATGCCGCAAACACGATTTGTTTTACAAAAAGCATTAGAGCTGGGTTTAAAACCAATTGTTGTTGTAAACAAAGTTGATAAATTAAATTGTAATCCTGAAGAAACAAATGAACTTGTTTTTGATTTAATGTTCTCCTTAGATGCTACCGAAGAACAACTTAATTTCCCCACTGTTTACGGCTCTTCAAAACAAGGATGGATGGGAGCTGATTGGGAAACACCAACTACTGATATTACATACTTATTAGATACAATTATTGATTATTTTGAACCGCCAAAAAATAATCCGGGCACTTTGCAAATTCAGATTAGCTCATTAGATTACTCTTCATATACAGGAAGGATTGCAGTTGGAAAAATTCACAGAGGTAGTATTAAAATGGGTGATCATGTTTCTATTGTTCAAAGAAACGGACAGATAAATAAATCTGTTGTTAAAGAACTTTATACTTTTGAAGGACTGGGAAAAGAAAAAACTAAAGCAGAAATAAAATCAGGCGAAATAGTCGCTGTTATGGGACTTGAAAACTTCGACATCGGAGATACAATTGCTGACTTTGAAGAACCTATAGCTTTAAAACCAATATCTGTTGATGAGCCTTCGATGAGTATGCTTTTTACAATTAACAACTCTCCCTTTTTTGGTAAAGAAGGAAAATACGTTACCTCACGACATCTTAGAAACAGATTATTTAAAGAAACAGAAAAGAACCTTGCATTAAGAGTTAAAGAAACAGATTCGCCGGATAAATTAATTGTGTATGGCAGAGGTATTCTTCATTTATCAATTTTAGTTGAAACAATGAGAAGAGAAGGATATGAGATGCAATTAGGACAACCAAAAGTAGTAATTAAAGAAATTGATGGTTTTAAACACGAACCTATGGAACTTCTTTATATTAACGTACCTGAAAAATTTTCAGGAAGAGTTATTGAAAGCATCACAAAACGAAAAGGTGACCTTTTGAATATTGAAACCAAGAACGACAGAATAAACCTTGAATTTAAAATTTCAGCAAGAGGTTTGATTGGTCTTACAAATCCATTATTAACTGCAACAGAAGGCGAAGCTGTTATTTCGCACAGATTTAAAGGTTATGAGCCATGGAAAGGTGAAATTCAAAGCAAAAGAAATGGTGCTCTAATTGCAATGGAAACAGGAACAGCTATTGCTTATTCTATCGATAAACTTCAGAATAGAGGAAAATTCTTTGTCAGCCCAAATGATGAAATTTATACGGGTCAGGTTATTGGTGAAAGCACCAGATATGATGATCTTGTATTAAATCTGATAAAGACAAAAAAATTATCTAACGTAAGAGCTTCAGGAACAGATGATAAAATTGCTATTGTTCCAGCTATTAAATTCTCTTTAGAAGAAGCTATGGAATATGTTGGAGAAGATGAATATGTAGAATTAACACCAAAATCAATTCGATTAAGAAAAATTATTCTTAATGAAATTGATAGGAAAAGGAAAAGAAAATCTATGTAGTAAAATGCTTCGAATGATAATTTATTCTATTATTATTTCTCTAATATTTATATACATAGAGTATTAGCTTTTTTTAATCCCAAAAGAACCAGTAGTATTAATAGAAAAGTTTACAATTAATGTGTAACTTTGTAAAAAATTCAGATTTAAGAATTATGCACATTTTTCATATTTATCTTTTACATGTATTTTATTGTTGTGCTTTTTTTAAATTCTAATTTTTAATATTTGATAATAGCGTAGAAATATTTTTTTCATGACAATTAACAATAATACTTTATTAATTAATAAATTATAATTTATGGGTAGATCACAAGAAACATACAACAAAAAAGAAGTACGAGACAAAAAAGAAAAAAAGAGAAAAGAAAAAGAAAAGAAGAGATTGGCCAGAAAAGAAAACGAAGGCAAAACCAGCATGGACGACATGATTGCTTATGTTGACGAAAATGGAATGATAACTTCAACTCCCCCCGATCCATCAAAAAAGAGAAAAGTTAAACTCGAAGATATTGAGATTGGAACACCTAATCGCAATTCTCAAGAGCCTATGGATATTATAAGAAAAGGAATTGTGTCTTTTTTTAACGATTCAAAAGGCTATGGTTTTATCAAAGACATGGAAACAAAAGAAAGCGTTTTTGTTCATATTAATAATGTAATTGATGAAATTAAAGAAGGTAATATAGTTACCTTTGAAGTTGAGATGGGACAAAAAGGACCTACTGCTGTTAAAGTAAAACTATCAAAATAAATTGATTTTCAGCCTTCAGTATTAAAATCATAATTTGTTCAAAATTACTTATTTCCGTTCAGACAATTTTCCCTATTTTTGTCTATTATCAAAATTACACCTATGCCAAAAAAGAGAAGAATTCCGCACACCTATGTAATAATTTTTTACATTATCATTCTTTCTGCAGTTTTAACATGGATAATTCCCGGGGGCGAATATGTTAAAACTATAGTTGAGAAAAACGGCACACAGCAAACCGAGCTTACTTTTCAATATGTTGACAGCAATGCCCAAACATGGCAAGTGTTTTCAGCTCTTTATGATGGTTTTAAAAAACAGTCTGGAATAATTGTTCTTATTTTAATGATTGGTGGAGCATTCTGGATTATGAATACCAGCCGCGCTATTGATGTTGGAATTTTTTCATTTCTTAAACTTACTAAAAAGTTCGAAAGGAATAAGTTCATAAAAAAGCTTGGCGTAGAAAATATTGTGATGGTATTGATAATGATTTTGTTTAGTGCCTTCGGTGCAATCTTTGGGATGAGTGAAGAAACAATCGCATTTATCATTATTCTTGTTCCCCTGGCTATTACTATGGGATATGATTCTATTACCGGAGTTTGTCTGGTTTTTGTAGCCGCCGGACTTGGTTTTGCAGGAGCAATTCTTAATCCTTTTACTATTGGCATAGCTCAGGGAATTGCCGGCATTCCTCTATTCACAGGAATAGAATACAGATTCTTTTGCTGGTTGGTAATTAATATAATTGGCTTTACTTATATTTTAAAGTATGCAAATAAAGTTAAAAAAAATCCAAAATCATCATTGGTTTATGAAGAAGATAAATACTGGCGCGATAGAGGGAATCAAGATGTTGAATCAATAAAATATTACACACCAACAGCGGGGTGGATATCTTATATTTTTATACTTATTTCGCTAATTATTTTTGCTTTTTTTTACCCGATGACAGAAATGAAAGTTGGTAATTCATCCACATCTCTGCCAATGATTCCAATCGCCGTGGGGCTTTTTGCGATAATCGGAGTTTTAACATTGCGTAAATCCGTTCACTTTTTTATTTTATCATTATTGATTTTTACTATTTATTTTCTAATAGTAGGGGTGATGGGCTATCAATGGTATATTATGAAAATTGCATCATTGTTTTTTGCCATGGGAATTTTCTCCGGTATCGCTATGAATTTTAATCCAAACAAAATTGTTGATTTATTTCTTGCCGGAGCAAAAGATATTTTATCTGCAGCAATGATAGTAGGTCTGGCAGGCGGAATAATTATTATTCTTGAAGACGGAAAAGTTATTGATACAATTCTTCATAACTTATCACAATCAATGAACAATTTGGGTAGCATTGCCTCAGTAGGAATTATGTATGTTATACAAACAATTATCAATGTTGTAATCCCTTCTGGTTCGGCAAAAGCTGCACTTACAATGCCTATTATGGCTCCGTTCTCTGATCTTATCGGAATATCACGACAAGCAACAGTTATGGCTTTTCAGTTTGGTGATGGTTTTACAAATATGATAACTCCAACATCAGGAGTATTGATTGGAGTTCTTGGAGTAGCAAAAATTCCTTACGATAAATGGGTTCGTTGGATCACTCCATTTATGATTATTTTAATGATACTCGGATTCCTGCTTTTGATACCAACGGTTACAATGAATCTGACAGGATTTTAGAAAATACTTCTATTATTTTTGTTGTTTAAATTATTTCTAAAAAACAACCTACCTTAAATTTATGGTGTCAACACTATTGCTATAACCTGCAAAAATTCCAAGTCCGTTTTCTATATTTGTATAAACCTGTGTAGGCTGAGAAAAAAAGTAGCAGGAAATATATCAACTGTATCAACAACTTCATTTTGATTTTCAATTCTCCAATAGGGGTTAGGTATACCTTCCATCGTCCAATTAGTAAAATCAAAAGGAGTTTCGCATTCCTGACTAAATGCTGTTGTGAACAGAAAAAATAAAACTGAAACAATAATAAACTCTTTTATGAAGAATGGCGGTTTCATAATAAAAACTCTAGTATTTATTTTTCAAATTTAAAAATAATTCGTTAATAGCTATCTTTTTTATATTAATGTTTTGCATAAATAATTAGAGAAGCTATAAGAGAATTTACTTATTAGAATAAATTTATTATTAAAACAATGACAACTGACTTTTGATAAGAGCATTTTCCAGATCAAGTAATTTCCTTTTTGCAGCTAAACCGCCGGCATAGCCAACCAAAGTTCCATCCTTGCCAACTATTCTATGACAAGGAATAATAATAGAAATAGCATTTGCACCATTTGCTGAAGCAACTGCTCTTATTGCTTTTTCGTTTCCCAGTTTTTTTGATAATCCCAGATATGTTTCCGTTTTTCCAAAAGGAATTTTAAGTAGAGTATTCCAGACATTTTTTTGAAAATCGGAACCAACTAATAAAATCGGAATATTAAATTCTGTTCTTTCTTTTTTAAAATATTGAGTTAGTTGAGTTTTTGTTTCTTTAATAATATCAGATTCCTCTTCAACAAAGGTGGTATTTAATTCAGTCAATATTCTTTTATCAATTGAAGTTCTCATTTTTCTGTAACGCCAGTCACATAAACATAATTTATCCTCAAATGAACCTAAAATCAATTCCCCAAATGGTGTTTTGAAATATTCTGTTTTGATTTTGTCTTGCATATGTTTACAGTTTCAAATTTTAAAAATAACAAAATAAACCACTATGGATTGAAAATCCATAGTTTTAACAAAGCAAGGAATGAAATTCCTTTTAAATATAATTGAATAATGAACACCGATTAACGATTTAAGAATTTTGAAGTAATGGTACTTATGCAAAAGAACACTTCTTAAATCATTATTCGTTAATCGATATTCGACATTAAATATTCATAGAAACTAAAGTAAAGCAATGAAATTTCAGGGTTTTAACCTTTAAATAGATAATAAATCTACTTTATATTAATAGTATCAACACTATTACTATAACCTGCAAAAATTCCAAGTCCGTTTTCTATATTTGTATAAACCTGTGTAGGTTGAGAAAATAAAGTGTTTCCACTGGAACTTTGATATTTCTGATAAGATTTTTGGTACAAATAATATTCTTCTGAAATTTTACTCAACGAAATATAAATTGATTCCAGGCCAACTTCCCACTCGGGTTGGTTATTAAAATAAAACTCATACAACAAAAGGTCGATAGTATATTGGTCGCCGTTAAATAATTCATCAATAAAGCTAATAGATGATTGGGGCGAATGTGAATTTATTTCCTCAACAGCAGCATTTTGAGAGAAAAAATATATTGGATGAATTACTAAACCGGAATCTGAAAGACCTGTTAATGGATCTATTATCTCTTCCCAAAATGCTCCGGACATACGAATTAAATAATAATCTTTTTCCTGACTATCTTGAAAAGTAACATTTATTTTTCTAAATAAATCACCACTAACATAAACCTCTTCGTGCCATTCGATATTATCTATAATAATTCCCCCCGGCAACTTATTTGTGCTCCTTGCATTTTCATAATTATCATGATTAACTTCTATAGAATATGTTTTTCCTGTTTGTGGTTTCTCGGTCGAAGAAGTATAAACACCTTCACCTTGATTTGTTAATTCATATTTGTTTCCTTCCGAATCTAAAATTTTAACCACAGCATCATCAATTAAAGGAATCGGGTTAGTATCGTATATATAACGGCTTGCACTTATTTCCACATCCCACAAACTATCTGTGTTAAACAAAGCATTAACAACCAATTTTGGTGTAGTATATTCAATTGGTATCTTCACTTCCTTTTCGCATGCTACAAGAAATAATACTAAGATTATTATTATGTTTGATGTTTTTTTCATCTGTTTTGTGTTTATTTAACTTTAGTCACTCCATCCCGATAGCTATCGGGACTAGTCAATTTAAATACTTTTTTTAAAATTTAATACTATACGACACCGATGGCATAATCGGAAACAAGCTCAATTGTTTTAAAACTCTAACATTATTTTCATTATGATCGAAATGCAAATAAAAAGGGTTTTTCCGATTATAAAGATTATAAATACCTAGGTTCCACGATTTCTCATATTTTCCTGCTCTTCTCGTGAAGGTAGCTGAAACATCCATTCTATGATAGGCAGGTTCGCGAAAATCGTTTTTATTTTCATAATTATCTATTTCATTATTAATCCTTTTATAACCTGAACTATATGCTCCAACATCGCATGCACGGTAAGACGAAACAGGTAATGAAACTGCATTTCCTGTTCCATAAACCCATGTTAGCCCGAGATCGACTTGCCATTGTTTTTTTCCAACTTTTTTCTCCAGTTCATGAACAACTGCAATACTAAAATCGTGACGTCTATCGTATTTATAAGGATATTTCTTTCCAAAGTTTAAGTTTTCAAACTGTCGGTTCGACCAGGATAAAGTATAACCAACCCAACCACTTGTTCTTCCGGCCTTCTTTTGTGCAAATAATTCCACACCATAAGATTCACCTTTCCCGATTTCAATTTTATCATCCCAGTTTTCTGAGTCTCCCATAAAAGAAGCACCATCTTTATATTCAATAAGATTATTTAGTGTTTTATAATAACCTTCAATGCTAAATTCATAAGTATTATTAAAAGTATAAGCAAGTCCTAAAGCAAGTTGATTTGCCTCTATAGGGGGAACAGAATCAGTAACCGGCACCCAAAGATCTGTTGGCAAGCCTATTGTTCCATTCGTTAAAAGATGAAGATACTGAGACATTTTTGCATAAGATGCCTTTAATGACAAATTTTCTTTTAGCAGATAATTAAGAGAAAAACGCGGTTGTAAACTTTTGTATGTATTATTTTTTACCAGAAACATTGAAAAATGAATGCCGGGATTAATTTTCAGTTTTTCACCAATCTTAATATCATCCTCAATATACATTGAAATTTCGTGAGCATAAATACTGTTGGCTCCAAAAGTTGTATCAATATTCATATCACCGGAATTTAATACAAAAGCATTTACTCCCGGAGTAAAAATATGATAAGTATCTCCAACTCCAAACCGGATATAATGATTTGGTTTTGGCATATAATCAAAATCCACTTTCAAGCCCAGGTCACGGATACCGGAAATATAATCAAATCCTATAACTTCAGTATATGAAGAGTCGGAAGAAGTTATATCATTTTCCAGCTCATAAGATATAGAAAATTTATACCTGCTATATGTACCGGTAACATTTGCAAAAAGTTTTTTATTAATTATACGATTATATCTTAATGCCGCAGTAAAGTTTCCCCACTGCAAGCCATTATCCCATACACTTTCATATTCAGTATTATCCTCGGTATATGAATCTTTAATATTAGAATATGCTTTATCTTTTCCAATATATGCACTTAAGAACAATCTGCTTTTATCTGATATTTTATAATTTACCTTTGCATTTACATCATTAAAATAATAGCCTGCCGAAACATTATCTCTTCTTATAAAAGGTTGTGCCAAAATATCGATATATGTCCTTCTAACCGAAATAATAAATGATGATGTGTCTTTTATGATAGGTCCTTCCAAAGTTAGCTTTGATGAAATTAACCCAATTGATGCCTCAGCTGAAAAATTTTTACAATTCCCTTCTTTCATCCTGATATCAAGAACCGAAGATGCTCTTCCACCAAAACGGGCAGGAAACCCACCTTTTATAATTTCAACATTATTTATCGCACTTGAGTTAAAAACTGAAAAAAACCCAAACAAATGAGAGGCGTTATAAACAGGAACTCCATCAAGTAAAATCAGGTTTTGATCAGGTCCTCCTCCCCTGACATATAATCCGCTGCTACCTTCACTTCCCGACTGTATTCCGGGCAAAAGCTGAATTGATTTTAGAATATCCCTCTCGCCCATAAATGAAGGAAGTTTTTCGATCTGCTTCATCTGCAATTTTACAGTGCTCATTTGGGTCATTTCATGAATTTTTTCTGAGGCTGACGCTGAAATTACAACTTCTTCAAGTTCGTTATTTGAGCTTAATTGTACATTCAAAAACCTGTCTGATTTATGATTAATGCTTTGTTTAAAAGCTGTAAAGCCAATATAAGAAACAATCAGATCGATATCAGCTTCATCCAGAGTCAAACTAAAAAAACCATAAACATTAGTTGTTGTTCCGTTATGTGTTTTGCTGTCGTAAACAGAAGCACCAATTAATTTTTCTCCGGTAGATGCATCTTCAACATAACCTGAAATTGTTGCTTTTTGGCTAAAGGCAAAAAGACAAAAAAAAGAGAAAAAGAAAGTAATAAATAGTTTCATACAATATTTTATATTTGTTTCAAAAGTAACGTACGAAAACCTAAATTCAATATCTTTTACAAAATTTTAACAAAAAAAGCACTAAATTTCTGTTAAGCATGAAAACCACAATAAAATTATTTATATTTACAAGATGTTTATAAAAAGAATACTTAACACCAACGAAATGCCCTGGATATTAATCCCCGGTCTGTAATTACATTCTAACATATATTTAATTTTTTTAATGAAACTCCCCGCCGCAGAGCAGCGGGGTATCAATTGGAAATTATTTTCTTATCGCCGCAAGCGGCGGGGAATATAACCCAAGAGATCCCTCGACTAGGCTCGGGATCAGTTCGACTAAATAATTTTGCTTCACAAAATTAAAGTCTTACTGATTTAATATTTTTTTAACAATTTAAACTTATTAATATGAGCAATGTAATAGTATTAGGTGCCGGTATGGTGGGTAGCACCATGGCAATAGATATGGCAAAAAAACATAATGTAACACTTACCGATTTAAGTCAGGATGTTTTAAAGCATGTGAAACAAAAATGTAATAGTTTAACAACACAACAGTTAGACGTAACAAATAAAGAAAATTTACAAAGTATTATAAAAAAATACGATTTGGTAATAAATGCAGTTCCCGGTTTTTTGGGTTTCGAAACTTTAAAAAAAATTATTGAGGCTGATATGAATGTAATAGACATTGCATTTTTCCCTGAGAACTCTTTAGAGTTAGATGCATTGGCAAAAAAACACAATGTAACAGCAATTGTTGATTGTGGTGTAGCTCCGGGAATGGATAACATAATTTTAGGTTATTACAACGAAAAAATGAAACTTACAGATTTTGAGTGTTTGGTTGGTGGATTACCAAAAACTAAAAAATGGCCATTCTGCTATAAAGCACCTTTCTCTCCAATTGATGTAATAGAAGAATATACCCGTCCGGCAAGATATGTTGAGCATGGTGAAGAAGTAGTAAGAGAAGCATTAACCGATTGCGAATATGTTGAATTTGACAAAGTTGGAACTTTAGAATCTTTCAATTCCGATGGCTTGAGATCAATAATTTACACTATGCCGAATATTCCTAACATGAAGGAAAAAACCTTACGTTATCCCGGTCATGTGGAATATGTAAAAGTGCTAAAAGAAAGTGGTTTTTTCAGTAGAGAAAAGATAGATGTAAAAGGCAAAAAAGTTACTCCTTTAGATTTTACAAGTAAAATTTTGTTTAATGAATGGAAACTTGGAGAAACGGAAGAAGAGATCACAGTAATGCGTGTTACAATAAAAGGAGAGAATGCCAATAGACAAACAGAGGAAGTGGTTTATAATATGCATGATGAATATTGTCCTGAAACAAAAACTTCATCTATGGCACGCACAACGGGTTATACAGCAACTGCCGCCGCAAATATGTTTTTAGATGGTTTATTCTCCGAAAAAGGAGTTTTTCCACCAGAGCTTATAGGTAAGCATGAAGCTTGTTTCAACTATTTCATGAAATATCTGGAAGAAAGAAACATTTATTATGTTAAAAGCTCACGCTTGATTTAATAATATCCGGATCTTTATATAATACCAATTGAATTTCTAAATTCAATTGGTATTATTTTGTATGTCGGCAATTAACCAAATGTACTATTTGTGCGTTGGATTTTCGTTTCAATTTTCTTTATGCTTCATTCATTGCTCTGTCGTTCTTTTAGCTTGTGTACAACTATTCAATATTTTGCCAGTTTGGTTTATATTTCTTTCAACTTCCAACAAAACTACCTCTCCCCCAGTTTCAAAGAAATACCCAATTCTTTATCCTCTCTTAAAATTTTAAATTTTACCATATCATCAGGTTGATATTTTTTCAGTAAAACTGAATAGCTTTTTAAATCATCTATTTTTACTCCATCCAGTTCAATGATAATATCTCCGGCTTGCAGTCCTGCTTTTTCGCCTGCTGAACCGGACATAACACTTGATATTTTTACACCTTTTCCTTTGTAAGCAAAGTCCGGTACCGAACCGGTGCTTACTTTGCGGCTAACTTTAGCTTTCTCAGGAGTTTTATTAATATCGGGAGTTTTTCCTGTAAAATTCATTGGGTCTTCCCTGTCGGCAAGATAAGTCAGGACTTCTTTGCAAACGATTGCAACTTTCACCATGCCTTTTCCATCGATTTTATCGAATGTATCGCCGGGGCGATGATAGTTTTCGGTAGCTCCTGTAAATAGCTGAATAGCGGGTATTCCTTTTTCAATAAATGCAAACTGGTCGCTGGCATCTAAATCTTTGTCGATAACTTCAGATTTCACTCCAGTGGTATAATCAGTTCCCATAAAAATAAATTTCCATTCTCTGGCTGAGTTAGCATTTAAAACCAATAGTTTTTTATCGAACAAACTACCGTCGGTATCAATATTTACATTGGCAAAAATTTCACCTTTAAAATAATTTTTAGCATGAGCAACAAAATACCTGGATCCCACTAATCCAGCTTCTTCGGCTGTGCAGGCTAGAAACACAATTGTTCTTTTAGGTTTTACAGTTTTTGCCATCGAATGAGCGAGTTCGATAATAGTTGCCACACCACTGGCATTATCATCAGCACCATAATGAATTTTGCCTTCGTTGCCTTTTCTAACATCCGGCCAACCAAAACCCAGATGATCGTAATGTGCAGAGACAACCACAATTTCGTCCTTAATTTCAGAGTCGGTTCCCGGGATCACACCTACAACATTTGTGAGTTTTAATTCTCCTTTTTCATGGAATTTATGCGAAAATTTCTGGTAATATGATCCATCAATCGGTTTTAATCCGGATTGCTGAAATTTTTCAGCAATATATTCAGCGGCTTTATCTATTTCAGAAGTTCCCAGTCCTCTGCCTTTTAGTTCTTCAGATGCCAGATATTTAACAGATGACATCATTCTATTTTCAGAGAAAATCGGTTTCAAGGTGGCTAATGCTTCCCTTGGTTCAGTAACCGATATCTTTTGAGCATCTTTACTAAAAATTTTTACTAAAGGAGAATTTAATACGGGCCATTGTCCTTTGGCGATATTGGTAGGTTCGTCACCGTTAAATGCCAGATAACTGTATTTTCCGTAATGTGGTAATTTTCTTATTAAACCGGCAACAGCATTTTCATTGTCAAAAGAAATAAAAATGGATTGTTTGTTGATATCATTTTCATCAAATAAAGTAAAGATAAAACTGTTCCCTTTTTTATAAAGATTTTTGTTTTCATAAACGACAGAATCATTTGTAAATTTTGAATTATATTCAGCTAATTGTGTATTTATCTTATCTGCGAACTTGTTGTCAAAACCAATAATCCAGACCGTTTTATCTCTTGGAAGTTCTTTTATATCTATATCATATTTAACCGAAAAATTGTCGGAATCAGCTTTTTGCCATTGTTCTGCAAAATCTTGATAAATCTTCTTTTGCTTTTTGTTCGCCATGGCAGGAAGAATAATCAAATTGTGCTTACTTCCCCATATTTTTGATAAAGTTGGAGGAACTTCAGCCGGGTTTAATATTCTAAAAACATCGTATTGCGGATCGATAACTAATTTCAATGGTTTGCTTTTTAAAGTAATCTGAAAACCTTGTTCTTTTTTGTTCATGTTAAAGACAAAAATTTCAATTCCTTTTTTGGTAGCAACATTCACAGGAACATCAACATCAAAAACATCGTCATCCTGCTTTTGTTCCAAAACTAAATTAATGCGATATTTTCCGGCATACATATCTGTTTTAATATCTTTAATTCCTATTTCAGGAGCACCGATACGATTAGTCCATTGGTCGAAAAAAGATGTCAAATCAATACCACAGCTTTCTTCCATTGCTTTTTTAATATCACTGTAAGAAGCAGTTTTATATTTGTTGTTTTCGTAAAACAGCTTTATTCCTTGCAAAAATATTTCATCACCTAATTTCCTACGAAGCATTTGCCACATCATCATAGCTTTTCCATAACCAATTGCTTCGCTTGGTCCATCGTGTCGTGAGATGAATTTATTCAATGGAAAATCATTTTCCTTATTTACAAAATTGCTATACTTTTGAAGTGCCGAACGACGATATTCATCTCCGGCGCCACGTTGTTCTTTTATCAAATGATCTGCCATAAAAACAGTAGTTCCTTCGCACCAATTACCGGAATCAAAATTTACATACACGCTATTTCCCCACCAATTGTGCAATAATTCGTGAGGATAAGATGAGTGGAGAATAAAAGGAAAGCGGATAACTTTTTCGCCCAAAAGAGTAAAAGAGGGCATTCCATAACCGGTTTCCCAAAAATTTTCTACTAGGGCAAATTTTGTATAAGGATAATCGCCAAGCATGCTTTGATACATATCCATATATTGCTCGGTAACTTCAAGATATTTATTTGCCAAACTCTCGTCAGGAGTACGAAGAAAAGCCATTGCTTTTATTCCGCAATTCATATTATGAGAATATTCGTTGAATTTGGCGGCAATAAGAAAAATTTCCTCTTGCGGTTTATCACAAAGCCAGATGTCAATGTGTTTGTCTAAAATTATTTCGTCTTTAATACGTTTGCCTTGAGTTACATTTTTCCAATCTTTAGGCAATTCAGTTGTCAATGAGAACGTCATCAATTTATCTTTAAAAATGGGAACCCAAAATGTTGAACCTGCAAGATAAACACCCAGCTTATCAATAATACCTGGCGACTGAGAAAAACCCCTCTGATAGTTTTCTTCACTTTGCTCAATTTTAGATTCAATTTTTCCCTTGTAAGAGATAACGAATTCTTTAGCTGAACCATTAATTTTCCATTTTGATAATTTTATACCTTTTTTTCTATCGACATCCTCTCTATCCATTCCAACATCCGAAGCATCTGCATTGTCTGTTATTTTTTTCAATGATATATTTTTTGAAAGAATAATTGGAGTAAAATCAGCATTTAGTAAAAATTCTTTTACAAAATCCCCAGTTATGCTAATGGAGTCTGTAACTGTAATTTCAGATGTCGCAGGATTAATTTGTACAAATAGATTGTGATTAACCGTTTCATTAGCCTGAGAAAATGCTAATGCATTAAATAAAATCAGGATTCCGGAAAGCAATAAATTTTTCATTTTTATTTTTTTTCCAAAATTAAATAATTACTCTATACCTGAGCTAAATTTTATTCTATTTGATTTTGTACAATTATGTTTTGGTATTTATCTTTGTTGAATATCCTTTTGAAATTACATCAAACCACAACAGATAACTATTGACAGCATAAAAAACAATAGTTGAATATCCTTTTGAAATTACATCAAACCACAACTGACCTTTTTTGGGCGTTTTAAAGAAGTTAGTTGAATATCCTTTTGAAATTACATCAAACCACAACTCTCTTTCCTTTCTTGATGCTTTTGTTGATGTTGAATATCCTTTTGAAATTACATCAAACCACAACTGGGTAACAAGTGTGTAAACAGAACTAATGTTGAATATCCTTTTGAAATTACATCAAACCACAACCTGTTAGGCACTATTTAAAAAAAATCAGTGGTTGAATATCCTTTTGAAATTACATCAAACCACAACCCGAATAATTCCGCACTTTTTACAAATACCGTTGAATATCCTTTTGAAATTACATCAAACCACAACATGGAACAGGAGCCTGGAAGTGGAGGAAAGGTTGAATATCCTTTTGAAATTACATCAAACCACAACTGTGGTTGCCCGAAACCGTTTGGTAGTGTTGTTGAATATCCTTTTGAAATTACATCAAACCACAACGGTCCGGGTTCAATGTGTGAATCAGGATTTGTTGAATATCCTTTTGAAATTACATCAAACCACAACCCTGACTCCATCGTGGATACCTCTGCCTTTGTTGAATATCCTTTTGAAATTACATCAAACCACAACTGCAAGTGATGTTTATATTGACCTTGCTTAGTTGAATATCCTTTTGAAATTACATCAAACCACAACTCTCTCTGCAATATCAATCAAATGTTTCATGTTGAATATCCTTTTGAAATTACATCAAACCACAACTCTCTTTGTTCTTCATTGAACATATCAGAAGTTGAATATCCTTTTGAAATTACATCAAACCACAACCTGCAAGTAAAGCGTCCACATTATACAGTCGTTGAATATCCTTTTGAAATTACATCAAACCACAACTTTATTTAGACTTTCAAGTCTTGTTTCAAGGTTGAATATCCTTTTGAAATTACATCAAACCACAACTCATTTTATTATACAGGATTTCCAGGATTAGTTGAATATCCTTTTGAAATTACATCAAACCACAACTTGAGTATGCTGATTTTAACAGTCAGGCTAGTTGAATATCCTTTTGAAATTACATCAAACCACAACAAAGTTCCACTTGTACCGGCTGCAGTTGCAGTTGAATATCCTTTTGAAATTACATCAAACCACAACCAAGGCTCCCAAATGGTCTGATTTGCTTGTTTTTAAAGCAAATATCTGCCAAATAAATTATGTCCGGGCTTACCGGAGAAGTGGTTTTTCTGTAAAATATCATTCCAAAATTAATACAAAATGTCAAAGAACTTAAAGATTATAAAATTAATTTTTATCACAATTTTGGGTCAAAACAATTCCAATTGCTTTGGCCCTTCCGGCAAGGGATCGCTCCTCTTCCCCCAAAAATTCATTATATTACCATATTGTTTATCGGTTACTTGCAATATGCTTATCTGTCCCTTATCTGGCATAAAACTTTTCACTCTTCTCACATGCACGTTTGCACTTTCCTTGCTGGCACAATGCCTTATATAAACCGAAAATTGCATCATCCCATAACCGTCTTTCAACAAGTCTTTACGAAAACGACTTGCAGCTTTCCGGTCTTTTTTTATTGTAACCGGTAAATCAAAAAACACAAAAAGCCACATAATATGATATGCATTTAGCCTTGTTTGTTCCATTTCTCAATTCAGAAGCAATTACTGTTATTATTTAAATCAAATTTTATTTAAACTACCTTAACCACAAAGTATCACAAAGGATGGCACAAAGTAACACTAAGGTTTAATTTATTACTCGTTTAATGCCATCTTTTAAATGTTTTACATTAAAGTTTACCAACAAGCCTAATTTACATCCAGAAAGCTTCAGGTATGTAATTATTTGAGCCATGTGTAAATCAGCTAATGATTCAACCGATTTTATCTCAACAATAATTTTGTTCTCTACCAATAAATCTATTCTATATCCGGCTTCAAGATTTACTTCTTTGTAAACTAATGGAAGTGGTTTTTGTTTTTCAACATATAAACCCGATTGCTGAAGTTCATAATAAAGGCACTTTTCATAAGCACTTTCAAGTAAGCCCGGACCTAATGCTGTGTGAACCTTAAAAGAGCAATCCAAAACCATTTTGAAGAATTTTTCTATATCCATAACTTTTCTTTTTTTCTTTGTGTTACATAGTGTAAACCTTTGTGTTACTTTGTGGTTAAAAACATCTTAAATCATAATTCACCTAATATTTTATTCAATAAATTTTGGGTAAATAATACGTTTTTGTTCACCCGAAAAACATCTTGCCAAAGAAGCAGTTGTGTTTGAAAGTGCTACCATAAGCGGACGAGTTTGATCTCCAATTTTAACATCCCTTGTTAGTATTTCTACCAATTGCATTTTAATTTCAGTTGTCAGTTCCGAGATATCTTCAATTGTATTACAAAGCCGATAAACCAAACCATCAACATAAGGACGGTATGGTTCCATAATATCATCGGCAAGGCAAAAAGCATTATAACGATTGTGGTGATGAATGCCAAATGTAGCGAGTAAACCCGATCCTGCCAATGCACGTGCCACTGCAGCCCTTAAAACTGCATAAGCATAATTCAGCATATTATTTGGAGCTTCGCCATATCTGTCTCTAATAAAATCTTTGCCAAATAACAAAGGCCAATAAATACGTGCAGCAGCACCTTCACGATTTTCAATATCATCACTTTTTACATTTGAGGCAAAGTATAACACTTTTTTATAATCTTTTCCCAGCATATTCAATAAGCTTGCCTGATTGCTGATTTTTACCTCAACAGTTTGTTTCCACAAACTTTTTTTTAGAGAAATGCCTGCCTTAATTTGCTGACTAAATAATTCTTGCTGTAAATGATGACCGTTCAAATTAAGCAGCATAGAAGCAGGGTGAAAAGTACGGTCGCAAAACACCACGGCAACATTGTTTTTTACCAGTTCATCTAACAAAGGCAGACTGATACTAATCTGCTGATTTTCGAGTACAACAAAACCGAGGTCTTCAATAGCGGCAGATTTTGTTTCATCTGCATCAAACATTTTAACAACCATCTGTTTGTCTTTTACCGACAAACGACAAGGGTTGGAAATGAAGAGGGTTCGTTTTAGCATTTTTTAGTTTTTTCTGATTATCTTTCCTGTTGCTGTAATAGTATAATCAAAGCCTTCAACTAATGCGTTGAATTGATTTTGATTTAGTTTTCTTAATGGTTTGTGATTTTCTCCCACATTAAAAATTCCATCTTGTACTGTTAAATCTACTGACATTCTGGCTTCATTTTGATGTCTTAAAACAATCACTCCATATTCATATTTATTTTGAATAATCTGCATTGACAATCCAACAATTTTATAAATTCTTTTTTTTAACTCATAAACATTGAGCTCCCAAACCTCATCAGGTTCATTTTCCCAAAGAATAACCATGGTACCTGTTTTTAATAAACTTTTAAATTGCAAACCTGATTTAGGATGAATATCATGAATTGGATTATCTTTTAAATTACCAGTAAAAAATTTACCAGCATCAAGATTGTTCACTAAAATAAAATCGCGTTTGGTATTATCTTTTTTGTCCTTTCCTTCATAAATAGCCATCATATAATTGCCATCATTAGCAAAATGTGAAAAATGTTTGTAATCGTATTTTGATAGATCACGATTTTTCTTAATATGCAAGGGATTGGTAACTGTTGTTGCAACACAGCGCACCTTTTTGATTGGAGTAAAACTACCGTCTTTATTTGCAATGGCAAATAAATTTGACAATTGATTCCTCAAATCTTCAAGCTTATTATTAAGGTCATTTTTTTCTTCAGGGGTTTTAACGACTTTCAATTGTTTCTCTACAATCTCAAACTCTTTTTTTAAATTAACTTCTTTCTTTTTACCTTCTTCAACTATTACCCTGATATTATCGTCAACGATATTTTTAATGTCTGATGCCTTTAATGAGTCGATTGATTTACGAGAAACATAAAGCAACTTCTCTTCTTCCTCACCTTTTTTGTTTAACACGGTTTTTTTAATTGCACCGTAGTTAGTTTCTTTATGCAAAGCCCCTCTAACTGTATCGCCTTTTTGATAAATCGGTTCTCCTTCAGCATTTCTCTTTATTTTTCCTCTTATCCTAATTTTCTTTTTGCTTTGTTTTGGCAAATTGTCAGGTGTATAATGCGAAATTAAAACTTCATTTTCCACCTCTTTCACATCTTCTGAAAATGTAACCCATGGTTTATCAACTAAAGGCTTTTGTTCAATTCCTGCAACATATCCTTCCTTCCATTCATGATAAAATTTTGCCAATTTTTCGTAATTCTCTTTAGTAATGCATGCGATTGTAATTGCATCAATACAATGGTGAATATGATTTACACGAGCTTTCTTTTTATATTCATCTTGAAGCCCCCACATTTTCCGAAAATCGGCAACCGTATTTCCTTTTACAGTATAGACTTTATCAAATATTGTCTTCATGTACAAACGTGCATATTTTGTTATTATACCAGTATCTACCAATTGGCTGTTTTTAAAACCTTCTGGTACATCTTTCATTGTAAATCTCTGATATTTATTTCGCCAGTAATTTCGTTCATAGGTTAATTTGTGCCGTTTTTGTATAGCTCTGTCTTTTGAAGTTTTATCAACAGCACCTTTTGATTGACGGACAGCCTGTTGTATTTGTTTTTCTATGTCTTCATATTTTTCTTTCCAAGGTTCAATACGTTCAAGTATTAACGGATAATTTACTATATCTCGTAAATCGTATGGAATTTTGTTCTTTTTAATTGAACGATTAAACCTGTTTTGACATATTGTTTTGTTTTCCTGAGAATTGTCAAGTGACAAACTTCTGGGTATTGTATGTTCAATATCATAATTTGGATTTGCACCCAGAAAATCACTAATTGAAATTTCATCACCTGTGTATATACATTTATGTTTTTGTTCTTCCCAAAGTTGGTATTTTAAAACTTCGTCATTCGACGGTTCTGCATTACTATCTATTTCAATAAAATGTTCCTTTATTGCTGAAGAATACTCTTTCATTTTGTTTTCTCTATCGCGCTGCCAGTTTTGTAATGCTTTTCGTTCATTGGCATTCATTAGATCACGCGCCATCTCTATATTCACTTTGGTAGTTGCATCAATAACATCGTTCTTTATCAGCTCGTTAATTACCTTTCTTAATTGATGTAAAGCACGCATTGCCATCGGATTTCTAATTGCAGTAATCATTGGACTATTAAGGTATAATCGTCCATCTTTTCTTTTTACAGCCGGTTTATAAACTTCAATTGCAGAAGGATGGTATAATTTTTTCAAACTATTTTCTTTTACTTCAAAATTATCTATTATAAAAGTTTTTATCCTTTCATCAATACGTTGTACCTTAGCATAATCACCAGTACCCATTTTTAGTTGCATTTGCTTTTTTAATAGCGTAAAAGCATTTGCTTCAATTCGAAGAGTTTTTTCTTCTGAAAATACTGAATAATTATTTTTTCCATAATAATTTGATAATTTTTCAGCAAGTTCACTTTTAAAAATATCTGAGGCTTGTTCACTCCAACATGTTTCTTCCTCCTTATTATTTTTAATAATTCCATTTACAATTTCTATGATTTGCTTCTCTTCGTTTTGTGTTTTGATAATTGAATGTATTTCCTCTCTAATGATTTTTCTATTCTCTTCCTCGTTCCATATATTAGAAGGAATTACGTTCTCCATATTGGCAAGAAAAACAGCTTGGGAATAAATTAATCCTTCACGCAGATAAGGCAATATTTTTTTTATAGCTTTCAAACTTAGTGAAGCATAATCCTGTTTTAAATGAATATTAAGAAATTCTTTAATTTGTTCATTATTAAAATTTAAACGTTTTTGTACAAATTCAATAAGTTTTTCTTCTGAGTGGAAAGTAAAAAGTATATGCCATATATCATCTATATCAATCGTTGAGCTTTTACCATCTTTTTCTCTTTTGTATTTATACTCTACATCCATAAATTTATCGCCAAACAACTCCATAAAACGTGCTGAAACAGGGCAACCACTTACAGTAGTTTTCAAATGATAATTAAATAGATAATCTTCCAGATTTTTATTACGGTCTTTAAAAAATTTATATTGCTTTTTGGGAGCAAGTTGTTTGGCAATATCTTCAAAATCAAAATGTAGTCTTTTTAGGCTTAATAGACAAATTGGTTGCTCAGATGCTCTACAATCCTTTATATTTATAGTTTTACAGCAAATCAAATGTTATGAATAAAAAAAATGCTTTTATTGCTGTAGTACAATTACACGAAAA
>Ga0307991_1000166_pt1 | contig 50174 bp, 40 predicted proteins | sample EllFjometagen131_FD_203146 | JGI IMG/M metagenome (GOLD analysis project Ga0307991, IMG submission 203146) | Marine microbial communities from Ellis Fjord, Antarctic Ocean - #131 | ecosystem: Environmental > Aquatic > Marine > Unclassified | place: Southern Ocean | collected 2014-10-08 | reverse complement strand
TCATTTCAGCCATCGGAACAGCCACTGATTGCCCAGCTTTTTGGCCGAGATCCGGAAATTTTACGGGCTGCCGCCCTGAAGGCGCTTGATGCCGGCGCCGCCTGCATTGATATCAACATGGGCTGTCCGGTAAAAAAAGTCATAAAGACGGGAGCTGGAGCTGCCCTGCTGAAAGATCTCAACCAAATAAAAAAGATTCTGCAGACATTGTCACAACCTACGAAAATCCCCTACACCATTAAAATCAGAGCAGGATGGGACCATACAGATCTCAATGCCGGAACCATTTTTCAACTTGCCGCTGACCATGGTGCCAAAGCAGTATTTTGCCACCCCCGGACAGCAACGATGATGTTCGGTGGTACTGCTGACTGGGATTACCTGGAAGAAGCTGCCAGCCAAACAACCATACCAATAATAGGCTCAGGCGATATTACTACTCCGATTGAGGCCCGCCAAGCTTTGTCGAGAGTTGGAATCGCCGGTCTGATGCTTGGACGGGGAGCTCTTGGCAAGCCCTGGTTATTCCGGGATACCAAAAGCTTTCTTCAATATGGCGAAATGACCACTATTGACTGGTCTGAAAAGTTTGCCACCATCTTACACCATTGGAAATTGTTGGAACATCACAAAGGCAAACACACCGGATTTTTATTATTCCGCAAGCATCTGGTCTGGTATAGCCGCGGACTACCGGGAGCCGCAGCCTTCCGACAACAGATTTTTTCCTCTTCCAACAAAGAAGGACTTACCGACCTGATCCATACTTTTTTTGATCCACTTATTACCTGAAAGAGATTCCCCCATCGTTTTCCATTACGTATGACTCAACTTTCTGAGTTGCTCTAAAAACAGCCCTGCCTGCCAGCAGGCTACGCGGTGGGCTGAAAGAAATTTTCCGGAATGTATCCCTGGCAATACAAGTCAGAAAGTTGAGGTATGTTGAACCTTACCCCGCAATTGTCCACAGGCGGCTGAAATATCAGAGCCTTTACTTTTACGGATGATGCTGATTAAACCGCTGCCCAGCAAGACATCCTGGAAGGCTGAAATCCGCTCTGGCGACGGCCGGTGAAAGGGCAAATCAGGATGCTCATTAAAAGGAATCAGGTTTATTTTACTTTTCAGTGGTTTTAGCAACCGCACCAGTCGGGAGGCATCCGCTAAGCTGTCATTGATATCTTTAAGCAAAATATATTCAAAGGTAGTCCTACTTCCACGTTTAAGGGGAAGTTGCCGACAGGCTGCCAATAATGTCTTCAGATTGTAACGATAATTGATTGGCATCAAGCGGCTACGGGTTTCATCGTCAGTGGCATTCAGCGATATTGCCAGACATACATTGACCAAAGCACTAAGTCTACCTATTTGGGGCACCAAACCGCAGCTTGAAACCGTTATTCTCCTGGATGAAAAATCTAACCCATCATCATATTTTAAGATTTCAATGGCTTTTACCAGGGCATCAAAATTATCCAGAGGCTCCCCCATCCCCATAAAAACAATATTGCTTATCCGTCGATGGAGGCGGTCAGCATGTTTTTGCACCTGAATTACCTGATCAACAATTTCTGCAACTTTGAGATTACGGTTAAAACCCTGCTGACCGGTCACGCAAAAACGGCAGCCCTGACGGCAACCTACTTGAGTGGAGAGACAGAGTGTCAATCGTTTTTGTTCAGGAATCAGTACTGACTCGATGCAGGAACCGTCAAAAAGCTGAAAAAGAAATTTTTCAGTCCCGTCCACCGCAGTTTCAATGGCGCGGCACTCCAATGATGGAATCACCGCCACCTCACTGAGCTGTTTTCTGAAAGAACGGGAAAGGTTTGTCATTTCCTCAATACGATCTACCCGCTGGCGATAAAGCCAGGCAATAATCTGATCGGCGCGAAACCGCTCTTTCCCCATCCCGGCTAGCTTGGCAACCATTTCTGTCCTGGTAAAATCTTTTAAATTGCATTTCTGCTGAGCTAATTCAGTCATATTATTAGTACTCGACAAGTTGCACAGATCCGGTTTTCAGGATTGATGGTAGCGTTTCAAGAGTTCAGGAACCTAGATCTGACAGCTTACCCAAGACACTTCGGTTTCCACATGAAAACTAGTTTTAAAAACCACCGGTATTCCAGCAATTCATTTATTTTAAAAAAGCAGTACTTTTTTACATAATTTGGCGAAAAAAATACCTATTTTCCCAAAAACCGCTTGTTTAAACCTCATGAAACCTACTAATACCAACATGGATTTTTAAGATAAAATTATTTTTACCAAATAAAGCATGGAAATTCCAGCAGTTATTATAATTTATAATTTTAATAGAAAAAGATTATATTTTTGGCATTTATTTTGCAGATAAACACTGGAAATTCTTTTTCAGTGGAAGTCTTTTTCATATTTTTGTAAAATCACCATGATTTCAAGCCTAAAGATACGACTTTCAATCATTCAGAGCATCAAGCTAGTGGGAATGTAAGGATTATGACAGATCAAGTTTTCCTTAAATCCGAGATAGAAGCCTGTATCCTGCAACTCTCTCCTGATTTATCGCCGCAAGCCCTGCAAAAAAAACCAAAAAGCATTAACCTGTTGCTCAAAGCTCCTATATATCTCGCTTCATCCCAAGACCAAACCCTGATTATCGAGATGTTCGCATCATTTGCCCGTAAAATAATCCCCTATCAGAAATTGACATTTTCCATGTTGAATAAATCCTCTCAGACATTGGAATTACTGTTTAATTATGGCTTTACCGACCAGCAACTATCTCTTTTAAAAACCCAATCACCTTTTATCCCTTGGGCCAATTCCTTTGGCAAGCCCTTATTAATCAAAGAATCTGCGGTATCAAACCGTAGCATTTTCCACACCCTTGGCATTGAGGAAGCAGTCATTATCCCGGTTACCTGGAAGGGAAAAGTGCAGGCTGTCTGGCAGCTGTTTGCCACCCGTCAGAATACCTTCACTATGGAAGACATCCAGTTATTCTGGATCCTGACTATGCAGTGTGAACTTATTTTTCAGCACCTGAGTAAGCGTGAAAAAATCCAGAAACAGGCCATTATTGATTTCCTCACCGGCCTTTATAATCGCCGTTTTTTTGACCGACAGCTAAAGGTCGAGGTCGAGAGGGCCCATCGACAGAAAACCACCTTATCATTACTAATGATCGATATTGATAATTTTAAAAAATTCAATGATCATTACAGTCATCAGTCTGGTGATAATGCCCTCAGGGAAATGGGGATAATATTGCCTGAAAAGTCACGAACCATTGATACTATCTGCCGCTATGGGGGAGAAGAGTTCACAATTATCTTGCCCAACACCGACCATATCAAAGCATTTCTCATTGGGGAACGGCTACGTAAAGCAATTGAGGAACACCCCTTTATAATCAACCACAACAAATCAGTCAATATGACTTTGAGCCTGGGGATAGCATCCTATCCGGAGATGGCCAGTTCTGATTACGACTTAGTCCGAAAAGCCGACCTTGCCATGTATGAGGGTAAACGACTGGGGAAAAACAGGGTGGTACTTTATTCTCCCCAACTTGAGGGTTCCAAGGAACTTAATGAACTCAAAAAAGGCATTAACCTCAACAGCATTGATTTCTTCATGGAAGCCATCCGTTCACTAGCTGATACCAGCAAATTAATGAGTTCTTTATTAAACATCCTTTTACCCTCACTGGACTCAGACCAATCCCTTTACTTTGAAATTGACCTGGAAACAAAGAAAGTCACCTTGATCACCAGTCAATCTGCTTTGCGTTCGAAGCCAGACAATTGCTGCATATCGTTGCCTTTTTCCGCAAAGTTTAAAGAATGTATGACTCAATTGCAGACCTCCGGGTACCTGTCGACCGCAGAAAAGCATCAATTGATGATCTCAATTCCTAACGGGTCTACTTACCCATGGGATCATGTTTATTGTCATCCACACCGATTTTCCAACTCCTCCACTGCTTTTCTTCTACTGTTTCTGGTAGACAAAAAAACACTGATGGGAGAAAGTTCACTATCAGCGCCATTAGTAAATCATCTGGATAAAGCTATTGAACTGATATCCCTTGGGTTAAGAGCACAACAACAGCAGAGTTCCTTTTATCGACTGGCAGCCCATAAGCTCATTTCTCTGTCAGAAACAAATTTACCCTATTATCAGCACCATAGCACCAAAGTTTCACAATTGCTGATAAAATTTTCCCAGCAGCTGGAACTGGCGGATAATATAACCAGCTCACTGGCAGATACCGCCTATTTTTATGATCTTGGATTGATGAGTATCAGCAGTGATATTTTGCTGAAAGATACCCCCCTGACGAATAGTGAACGTAAAATATGCCAGCGCCATCCCCTGATCAGCTGGGAAATTGCCAGATTTTCACCAAGCCCTATTGAACTGAACAAACTGGCAATCCTCCATCACCACGAATCCTACGATGGTTCCGGCTACCCCGATCAGCTATCCGGCAACAGCATCCCCATCACCGCCCGCATTCTGGCACTGGTTGATACCTATGCTGCCATAACTTCCCAAAGGCCTTATCGAAAAGCAAGAAGTTCGGAACAGGCAATTCAGGAAATCTCAGCTCTTGCCGGAATCCGGTTTGACCCAACCCTCACCAAAGAATTTTGCAGCTTTGTCAAAGCTGCTCAAGCCTGAGCCGATCCTGAATATTATCAGCAGTGTCCGGTATGCTTTTTGCGTCATATTCAATACCAGCAACCGGTGCTGTTTCAAGCGCGACATCGTGAGATGCCGTTGCTTTTCCCGGCAATTGGAGCGTGAAAGTTGCTATGTTTGAGCCCTAGGAGGCTGTCCGAAAATGCCCTTTTTCCCCAACTCTTCGTTATGCTCAAAAAATTATCCTCAGAATATTAACCATATGCCTGCGGTATTTTTTTTCGCATGCCTCGATTTGAGAAAAAATTTCTATTCTCGGATAGCCTCCCAGGGAACCTAAAAATCTTACCGGACGGCGCCGTGACTTTTATTTATTTTTAATCCAACGTGGGTTGGAAAGATGATACTGTTTCACCTTGTAATTCATAACCCGTTTACTGATTCCCAGCATCTCAGCAGCATCCTTCTGTATCCAGTTACACATCTTCAAGGTTTCTACCACCAGCGATTTTTCCATATCTTTCAGCAGGATGCCTGAAGGTGGGATCTTTATATCCGGAGTATCTCCACTGGTCACTTCCATATCCTCCATAAAAGACAGGTCCTCTCGTTTAATTTCATTCCCTTCACACATCAGCACAGCCCGTTCCAGACAATTTTCCAGTTCACGGACATTTCCCGGCCATTGATAGCGTTTGAGCAGTGACATGGCTCCGGGAGAAATCAAGCGGACGTTTTTCTTTAAATCACCAGCAAATTTCCTCAGAAAATAATCAGCCAGCAGCGGGATATCTTCTTTTCGTTCCCGCAAAGCCGGAATCCTGATGGTAATAACGTTCAATCGAAAATAAAGGTCTTCTCGAAACGCCTTACTCTGGACTTCCTGAGGCAGATCTTTATTGGTAGCCGAGAGAATACGAACATCAACTTTAATCGTTCTGTCCCCGCCAAGACGCTCAAACTCCTTTTCCTGAATGACACGTAAGACCTTGGCTTGGGTACTGAGACTCATATCGCCGATTTCATCCAGAAACAAGGTCCCACGATGAGCCTGTTCAAACCGTCCGATACGCTGCTTCACGGCCCCCGTATAAGCTCCCTTTTCGTGGCCGAACAATTCACTTTCCAGCAAGTTATCATGTAGGGCTGCACAGTTAACTTTAACAAAACTGCCAGTGGAACGCTGACTGGAATAATGGATGGCACCGGCCACCAACTCTTTGCCAGTCCCGGTCTCTCCCGTTATCATGATGCTGGCATTACTGCGGGAAACCTTTTTTAAAGTGGCAAAAACTTTTTTAATACTGGGGCTTTCACCAATAAAGTTATCAAAATGATAAATAATATTTCGCTCACCGCGGAGATAGGTAAGTTCATGTTCATAATGGCGCATTTTCAGCCCATTAACTACCCGCAATTTCATTTCCTCGATGGAAAAAGGTTTCTGCAGGTAATCATAGGCCCCAAATTTCATTGCTTCCACGGCACTTTCAACCGTACCGTAGCCTGTCATCATAACCACCACGGTAGAAGGATTCAGTTTTTTTGCCTCCTTAAGAACATCAATCCCCCCAATTTTCGGCATTTTTATATCAGTAACCACTACGTCGTAGTTATTAAGTCCTAACTTTCCAATAGCCATACCCCCATCTTCAGCTTGATCAACAATAAAACCTTCTGCTAAAAAAACCGCAACCAGGCTTTCCCGCAATGAAACATTATCATCTACAACCAGTATCCTGCCACTGATCATGGTTCACAACCCTTTCGCTGACAAAGGGAACAAACAACCGGAAGCCACCATTTGGCTACTCGACGCTGTCCCATCCTGAAAAACACAACATATACCTGACCTTAGGATTCTCTCAAAAATTACTTCACATTTTGGCATCTCATCTTCAGGCTGTCTGTACACGATCCTCATTCACAAAGTCCTCAAAATAGCTTGCTATTCCTGCAGCTTTGCTCAATCGGATCGCACAAATCCAACCCAAATTTGAGCGCCAATTCTGCGAATTTATTTTTGAGCGAACCCTAAGTTGAGCGATTAGCAGTTAGCCATTAGCGTTTAGCTTTGAAAATTCAGGGCATTAACTCAATAAAAAACAACACCCAACGGCTGAAAGTTTCAGTAGTAAACATCCTGTAATCACTAAACTAACAGCTAGCGGCCAAAAGCTAGCCGCTTAATTTAGGCCTGAATAAAAGCTGAGGATTTTTTAAAGCTGAAAGCATTTATCTCAACTTTCTGACTTATGTTACCCAAATACATTATTAGGATGTTCGGGCTTGGCTCATAGCCGTGTCTGCCGACAGGCAGGCGGTATTGGGCACCGAATGAATCACCACGATGGTGATTCGCGGCGAACACCTCACAGCTGCACACGATGTGCAGCGAGAATGAGTAAGAGCCATGCCGAAACATCCTTTAATGAAATTTTTTCAGCCCGCCACTAACAGGCAGGACTGTTTTTTCATAACTCCGAAAGTTGAGTTTTATCTGAAAACACCAGTCTTCGGATAAACTCGTTCCTGCTTCGATTCAGGGGGAAGGATGATCCGTTAGAACGATCCCCGACCATCAGTTTTTTTATAACCACAAAAGCTATTTCGTCGGAATCACATCAAAACTTTACTTCAAGTTGCAAAAGTGTAAAGGAAGGTAAGATTATTCCCATTCAATAGTTCCAGGAGGCTTGGAAGAAATATCATACACTACCCGGTTGACACCATGTACTTCATTAATAATTCGGTTTGACAAACACCCGAGCAAATCGTGGGGCAGGCGGGCCCAATCAGCCGTCATTCCATCAACACTGGTAATGGCCCTGATGGCGATCACTTTTTCGTAAGTCCTTTCATCACCCATCACCCCCACGGTCTTCACTGGCACCAGCACAGCAAAAGCCTGCCAGATTTCATCATAGAGTCCGGCCCTGGTTATTTCCTCGATAACGATGCTGTCAGCCTCACGAAGGATTGCCAGACGTTCCGGAGTTACGGCACCAATAATGCGGATTGCCAATCCAGGACCAGGAAATGGCTGCCTTTTGATCAACTGTTCTGGCAAGCCCAGTTCCCGGCCAACCTCCCGCCCCTCATCCTTGAACAGTTCACGCAATGGCTCAATCAGTTCCATCTGCATATGCTCCGGCAAGCCACCCACATTATGGTGACTTTTGATAACCGCCGAAGGACCTTTGAACGACACGCTTTCGATGACATCCGGGTAGAGCGTTCCCTGGGCCAGAAAATGAATTTTTCCCAGTTTGCCAGCCTCATCTTCAAAAACACGGATAAATTCATTGCCGATAATTTTCCGCTTTTTCTCCGGATCAGTCACTCCGTCAAGCAGGCTTAAAAATCTCCCACCGGCATCAACATAACGTAAGTTCAGCTTCATCTTTTCGCCAAAAAGCTGTTGAACTTCCACCGCCTCATTTTTACGCAAAAGCCCATTATTAACAAAGACACAGATTAACTGGTCACCAATAGCTTGATGCAACAGCAAGGCAACCACCGACGAATCAACTCCACCACTTAAACCACAAATAACCTTTTCATCTCCAACCAGCTTTTTTATCTCCTCAACATTGCGATCAATAAAAGACCTCATCGTCCACAATCCATGGCAACCACAGATAGTAAAGATAAAATTATCCAGGATCTGCCGGCCACTGGGGGTATGAATAACTTCCGGGTGAAACTGCACACCCCAAAAGCGTCTTGCAGCATCGGAGATAGCAGCAACGGGCGCGTTATCCGTTTTAGCAATAGCCTGGAAACCCGAAGGCAAACCGCTGACCTTATCCCCATGGCTCATCCAAACCTGCTGTGGAAAAACCAACCCGGCCAATAAGGGATCCGAATAATCGGTTGAGGTCAGCTCGGCCTTACCATATTCCCGTTCCCTGGTTTTCTCCACTTTTCCACCCAGTTGAGCCACCATCTCCTGCATACCATAACAGATACCCAACACTGGAAGGTTCAAACCCAAGATGGCGGAATCAAGGCGTGGAGCTTTATCACCATAGGTGCTTGCCGGACCACCTGAGAGGATAATCCCTGCGGGCGCGAAATTTTCCACCTGTTCGACAGTCATATTATAAGGATAAATCTCACAATAAACTTTGCTTTCGCGAACCCGGCGGGCAATAAGCTGGGTATACTGGGAGCCAAAATCCAAAATGATAATTTTTTCAGCGTGAATATCTGGATTCATTTTTCACCTCGGAAACGTCCGTATAAATACTAATCTAATCGATAATTAGGAGCTTCCTTGGTAATAATCACATCATGAACATGACTTTCCCTCAGACCCGCCGGGGTTATACGAACCATCCGGGCAGAAGTCCGCAACTGATCAATATCCCGGCAACCCACATAACCCATTCCTGCCCGCAGGCCGCCAATCAACTGGTAAATGCTTGAAGATAGCGGCCCCTTATAGGGTACCCGGCCTTCAATCCCTTCGGGAACCAGCTTGGAAGCATCTACATCCTGCTGAAAATAGCGATCCTTGCTCCCTGATTTCATAGCTCCCAAAGAACCCATCCCCCGATACATTTTGTAGCTGCGTCCCTGGTAGAGAATCGTTTCGCCAGGGCTCTCTTCCGTTCCGGCAAAAAGAGAACCAATCATTATCGAATGGGCGCCGGCAGCCAGCGCCTTGACAATGTCACCGGAAAACTTCACCCCGCCATCGGCAATCAAAGGAATGCCTTCCCGGTCCGCAACCACCCTACAGTTCTGCAATGCACTCACCTGAGGCACGCCAACGCCGGCAACTACTCGGGTAGTACAGATAGAACCAGGGCCAATGCCGATTTTCACCGCATCCGCCCCGGATTTTATCAATCTTTCCGTGGCTTCGGGGGTAGCTACATTACCGACAATCAGTTGGCAGGAGAAATTCTTTTTGGTATCAGCCGTGGCTTCAATCACTCCCTTACTGTGTCCATGGGCCGTATCAATCACAATCACATCCACCCCGGCAGCAATCAGGGCGGCAATCCGCTCTTCCCGGTCCGGAGAAACTCCCACTGCCGCGCCAACCCGCAATCGTCCGAGGCTGTCCTTGGAGGAAGAGGGATATTTGCGGGTTTTTTCAATATCTTTAATGGTAATCAATCCCTGCAGTCTGCCCAGGGCATCAACAACCAACAATTTTTCAATTCGATTTTCATGAAGCAAGACCTTGGCTTCTTCCATGCTGGTACCAACCGGCACCGTCACCAGGTTGTCCTTGGTCATAACATCCCGCAAAGAACGCTCCATTTTCGTTTCAAAACGCAGATCCCGGTTAGTAACAATGCCAACCAGCTTTTCCCCGTCGACAATCGGCACCCCGGAAATGCGATATTTTTTCATAATCTCCAGCACCTCATGCACCTTCTGATCCGGATGCATGGTTATGGGGTCCACGATCATACCACTTTCTGATTTTTTGACCTTGTCAACCTCTAATGCCTGGGATTTTATCGACATATTCTTATGAATGATGCCTAGACCGCCTTCCCTGGCCATGCAGATGGCCGTCTGAGATTCGGTAACCGTATCCATCGCCGCACTCAGCAGGGGAATATTCAACTTGATTTCCCTGGTCAACCAGGTTGTCACATCCGTATCAAGGGGCAGAACCTCAGAATAACCGGGCTGCAATAAAATATCATCAAAAGTCAGTGAGAGAGAAATTCTTGATTCACTCATGGATGGCTCCTACAATTCTTCACAATTTCAAATAGCCGATAAAAGATCTATCGGGAAATTAACAAAAATTGAATGCGCTTACAGCAGTCTGTCAGTCTTCAACCGCCAAAAACTTTTCAGCCATGGCCACTTCCTGCCGGCTGCCTATATAAATGGGGCAACGTTGATCAAGATGTTCCGGGATCACATCAAGAATAGGCATGGTTCCGGTACTGGCACAACCACCGGCATTTTCCACCAGATAAGCCATGGGATTCAGTTCAAAAGGCAAGCGCAGCTTACCATCCGGGCTGCCGGAAAGCGCTGGATACGTGAAAATTCCCGATCCTTTCAGCAGAATCTGGTTAATATCCGGAACAAAACCGCCGCTATAACGCAATTTATAGCCATTTTCTTCCAGATAGCTAATAAACTTCCGCTGATTAGGCAAATATTTCTGCCGCAGGCCCCCCGGGCTATAAATATTTCCATGATCCTTCAAGACAATATTTTCCCGTGTCAGAATATATTCACCCAGACTGTTCAGAGTAAATTCATAGACCCCTTTGCCCACCGAATAAACCAGCGTTGTCCGCGGCCCATAAAGAACATACATTGCCCCCATCTGCTTGCGGCCAGCCTGCAGGGGATTATCACCAGAATAGATGGAAACGATGGTCCCAACCGCCAGATTCACATCCACCAGAGATGACCCATCCAGCGGATCGTAGCAGACAGAATACTGTCTCAGCTTTCCTTTTCGCTCAAAAATAATGATATCACTTTGTTCTTCAGAAATAATTTTTGAAACCCTGCCGGTGTGATCAAGCCGATCCTTGATAATTTCGTCGGCCAGCACATCAAGCGCCAACTGATCTTCACCGTACAAATTACTGGTCCCGGCCAGCCCCAAATCACCAGTACGCATAGCATGATTGACATATTTGGATGCAACCCCAACTTCATAAATAATGCTCGCCAAACCCATCTCGACCCCGCACCTCATAAGGTGGCTCCATAAACCCCGCCTCACATGTTTTCGCTCAACCACCATCTCTTTTCCTCCTTTGCAAACCCAGTGAATCTAAAAATCGTTGCTTTTACTCTATCAGCTCAACTTTCTGACTTGCATTGCCAGGAACATCCTGTAAATTTTTCAGCTGTTTTTAGAACAACTCAGAAAGTTGAATATCAGGATACCACGAAGCTATCAACGACGCAACCTGGCCATTTTCACCTGTTCTATATACACCTTAATCCCCGCTGAAATCCCCTCGGCAATCTTCTGCCGATACGCCGCCGAGTTAAGCCTTTTTTCTTCCATCTTGTGAGAAAGAAATGAAGTTTCAACCAGAATACTGGGCATCTGGGCTCCTATCAAGACATAAAAAGGCGCCTGTTTCACCCCCAGGTTTTTTACATCACGATATTTGCTCTTTAAGCACTTTACCAGGCTATCCTGGACGGCACGGGCCAGGCGACTGGATTCACTGATCTTCGAGTTACGCATGAGATCATTCAAAATAAGCTGCAAATCACTGATCTTTTTCGTCGAGGTTGCATTCTCCAGGGCTGCCAGTTCCATGGCTTCCTTATCAGTGGCCAGATTAAGAAAATAGGTTTCAATTCCATGGGCTTTCCGATTACGGCTGGCATTAGCATGAATGGAGACAAAAAGATCAGCTTTTTTGGTGTTGGCAATGACCGTACGTTCTTCCAGGGGGATAAAACAATCATGGTCGCGGGTCATCATCACCTGGCAATCCATCTGCTTTTTTAATTCCTTTTTCAATCTCAAAGCAATGTCAAGAACAACATCTTTCTCCATAACCCGATGCAGCCCAACTGCCCCTGGGTCTTTGCCTCCATGCCCCGGATCAATGACAATCTTGCCGATACCCAAACCAAGCTGTTGAGCCAAAGAAAGCTTACCAGCAGTACTGGCATCTTTTCCCCCGGTCTTTACTCCCTTTGATTTAGTGTGACTCTTGGCTAACCGTTCCTTAGCCCGGTTACCAATGATATCAATAACAATTCGCGGAGGATTGCTGAGATCAAAAATTTTATAGTCATCGATAGAATCCAGATTGATGACCGTACGAACTGTCTGTTTATTAAACTGGGCAACCCTTACTTTTTTCAGGATACCGTCATTTATATCAATGGTCCGACTCCCCCCACTGATGAATGAATTGTGCAAATCAAGATAAAGGGATTTAATCCGATCCCGCTGTTTCTCATGTTTCAGCACACCCCGGGAATAGGAAACCTCATGATCCAGATCAATCACTACCCGGGTATAGGTTGGAGATGACCAGTAGCGGATATTATCAACCCGGGCCTTTCCCTTCAGTTTTCCCTTTTCCCTCGGGTCTTCAGGACGATAGACTCCAGTACCACTGGTAACACAGGTAGCAGGAGAGGCTTTGGCTGCCGAGGGCGAAAGAATGAGCCTGGCCTTTGCCTTGCTGACCATATCACCCTGAGGGAAATCCTGAATGACCTTCCTGAAATACGCCCGGGACTGATCCAGGTGCCCCAATTTTTCCGCGTTAATCGCCATATGATAGAGAGAATCATCAGCCAGCCGGCTTTCCCGATAATCAGAAACAACCTTCCCATAGAGGTCATTGGCCCGCTGTAAGTCAGCATCCCAATCGGAATAATTATATAATGAAGAATAGAGGCTGGACGCCAGGAAAAGGACATCATCCGCCCGACTACTATGGGGATATAATTGGTTGATGCTGGTAAACTGTTTTATCAGCCGGATCCAGTTTTTCCGCTTAGGCCACTGTTTTTTATCATGATTAAATTGCCCATAATCCTTTTTCGCCAGCCTGTATGCCTGTTCAGCCTTTTGTTCAATAACAGAAGAGCTGGTTGCCGCAGCACGATGACCGGGAACCAGCACTATCATGAATACCAGCATGAGCAACAGAACACTCAGTCGACAAGAGAAATATTCAGACATCCTATTTTTCATGGTTCTCAAAATCTCTCAGCTAACAGGGAAAACGCCACACCTTCCAGATGAAAGCTAACCGCTCAATTCAGATCTCTGCAACTCAGATAATCGATTCCTCCCCCCTATGGCTGCCACCCGCATGGTCACTATTTTAGGCCGGCAAGGGATTCTGCCAGGTTATAGCAATGATCGCCAATTTTTTCAAAATTGGTCAGCATATCAATAAAAATAAGGCCGGCATCAACTGAACAACATCTTTCATTCAAACGTTGTACATGCCCCTTTCGGTAATGATCTTCAAGCATATTAATACTGTTTTCCAGACGTTTTGCTTCCGTCATAATCTGACCATCACCCTGTTTCAACCCAGCTAAAACAAGCTGGAGAAATTCCATCGTTTTACCGGAGATATCCTCCATTTCTGCCATAGCTTGTTCACTGAACACCACTTTACCATCAAGCCGCCGTTCTATCAGTTTGATCAAATTTTCCGAATGGTCGCCAATGCGCTCAATATTATTTACCATATACATAAGCGAGGTAACCTCGCGGGAAAATTCCGGGGTCAGGGATTGTGGACTTAAGGCAACAATAAAATCCGTGATCTCCTTTTGCAACATATCGATGGTATTTTCTTTTCGGTATATCTTGTCTACCAGTTTCATCGAATAATACTTGGAACATTCCATCGTCTGAGTAAACATTTTCAAAGCTATTTCCATCATTCTGATGGTTTCCTGCCGGACCTGGGAAACAGCCAGTGAAGGAGTCTCAAGAACCCGGTTATCCAGGTAACGCAGGTGCGTTTCCTGTTCATCTTCACCACGGGCGGGAACCATCCAGGTACTCACCTTAGCCAATAGACCCAGAAGCGGCAGGAAAAGCAAACAATTGACCACATTAAAAATGGTATGGGCATTGGCCAGATGGCGAGCAATAAAGGGTTTATCTCCGACTGACATACCAAAGACCAGGGCCTCCTTGGCAGATTTGATCACCAAATCAGGATTCTCCGGGGTAATATAATTTACAATTTTAATAAAGACAGGAAATAACAGCAGGATATAACATACTCCGATAACATTAAAAATCATATGGGCTCTGGCCGCCCGCTTGGCAGTAACATTGGTGCCGATACTGGCCAGCAGGGCGGTAATGGTAGTGCCAATATTTTCGCCAAGTATCAGGCCAACACCACTTTTAAAACTTAACGCCCCGCTCACCGCCAACGTCATGGTAATGCCGACCGTGGCACTGCTGCTTTGCAAAACAATGGTCAGCAGCGCTCCAGCCAATACCGCCAACACCGGATTATTCCCAAAGGTTACAAACACCTGTTGGAAATAAGCATGCTCTTTCAAGACCGTTAATCCGCTTTTCATCACCGTCAGACCGTAAAAAAGCATGCCGAAACCAATCAGAATTTCGCCATAGTACTGCCAGCGACGGCTGGTGGCAAAGAGGCGCAGACCCACTCCCAAGCCGATGGCCGGCAACGCATAATGCTGCACCTTGAAAGCGATCATCTGGGCCGTAATCGTCGTCCCGATGTTGGCTCCCAGAATAACCCCGATGGCCTGCAGCAGATTCATCAAGCCGGCATTAACAAAACCAACTACCATAACCGTTGTCGCGCTACTGCTTTGGACAACAGCGGTTACCCCCACCCCCACCAGAAAAGCAATAAAACGGTTGGAGGTAAGCTTTTCAAGCACCTTCCTGAGCCGGTTACCGGCAGCCTTCTGCAAACCCTCTGACATGATTTTCATGCCATAAAGGAACAGCCCCAATCCACCCATAAAGGAAAAAATCATTGATTGAACCATCAAAAAACCTCTTCAGCGATCCATATTTTTCTCAATCAGTTGACTCACTGGAACTATGGTAACCCTTGATTCCTGTGTCAATTGACCAACTCTGCGCAACGCCGCCACCGTTTCCGGATAGGGATGGCCAATACCCACAGCTGTTTTTTTAATCTGGGCAATAGCTATCAATTTTCTAAGCTGGGCCAGGATATACTGTTCATCCTTAATATTGTCCAGAAAAACATCCCTTTGCCCGGCCGGAATCCCAGCCTTTATGGCTTCATCAAAAGCCACGGTTCCGGCTATTGTCCGGCTGTCAATAAAAAAAAGCGGTTTATCATGCAAACAGTTCATAAACATAGCCATTATATGCCGATTTTCCGTCAGCTTGGAACCCATATGATTATTAATCCCCACAATCCCCGGAATGACCGACAGTTCCTTGCGGAAACGAAATAAAAGCTGCTGGTCATTCATGCTGTCAAGCAAAGCCCCGGGACCGGGATCTACGTCCGGATAGCCATGGGGTTCCATCGGCACATGCAGCATGATCTGCTGACCGGCTTGGCGAAACAGTTTGGCAACCTCCAGGGCATGCGGTGCATAGGGGAAAATAGAAAAAGTCAGGGGAAAGGATAACTGGACAAACTGTTTGGCAATGGGGATGTTCATCCCCATATCATCAATAATAATAGCAATTTTTGGTGATTCCACCTGGGGTACGGTACGGGCCTTTTCCGGACCAACCCAACGTATCCGCATGCTGCCCAGCAAATACCCGTGCCGAAGGATGAGAAGAAAATTTGTTTTTTTCCTGTCTACATAGGAAAGAAGTTGATATCCTGTTTGGTCCCGGTCGGCCAGTTCCTGACAGGCATCAAACAAACCATTTACTTCTTCAGGGTCCTGATACACGCCTTCCCAGCGGCTTAATAACCAACGACGAGAATCACGGGAAACCCATTCTGTAAAACGTTCTATTGAATCAAAATGCACATATTTTTGCGTCAGAGCATCAATGGAGGATAGAAAAGACTGGTCATTCCCCAGAGAGAGGGCAACAGTAGCACGTGGATTTTCCACCGCCAAAGGAAGAGCCTGATTATTTTTGCTGAGCCACAAAAACAAAGCCAGCAACACAATTACAACCAGTAACGTACCAATGCCGAGCCAAAAACGTAATGAGGAAAAACGCACTTTATTTTTATGCACCCAGTAGAGTCCGTTATGAGGTTATCGAAGCCCTTGAGCTAATGTCGTTTTCGGGCGTGACATCGTGAGGATAGCCCGTGACTTTTTCTGGCAAATGGAGCATCAAAAGCGTTGAAACCAATCCCGGTTAATCTTTTTACCAGCATTGTCCTGTTTGCTTTTTGCGTAGTGGGTGATATTGTTAACAGGTGCTGTTTCAAGCGCGACATCATGAGATGTCGTTGCTTTTCCCAGCGAATAGAGCGTAAAAATTGATATAATGTGGGACAGTTTTTAAAACTGTCCCGACAGGCGAGTTTGTCAATTTTAGCGCCATGAGCTGTTGGAAAAGCAGACTATCGAGCGCCAAAAAGCGCTGAAATCAGCGACCGTTAACATTACGCAAGTTCCTAACCGGACACTACTGCTTTTTACTCAATTTTCTGAGTTGTTCTGAAAATAGCCCTGCCTGTCGGCGGACACGGCTAAGAGCCAAGCCCGAACATCCTGTAGTGCCCCCGGCAATGAAAGTCAGAAAGTTGAGTTTTATCTATTGCCAGAAATAGTAAGGCAAGTCGGCATATTATATCCCGGTAATCAGTTCTGAACCTGGAGCTGCTTAAACACCTGCCAGCCCTGCAGCAATTCTACCGCCCGCTGCAACTGGATGTCCTGTTTCTCCGCTTGGCCAACCTGGGGTTTTGTTGTTTTTTCCAGGGACTTCTTCAGTGAGCTTTCATCCCCTGTTATTTTGTCACCGACTTTATCATCCGATTTCTGCTTGTCGTGGTTTTCAAAATGACCCTTAAGATCCTTCTCCTTAAGCTGATGGAAAATAGACTTTTTCCGATCAACTTTCTGGACAACCAATCCTTCCTCAACAATGATGTCTGGTTTAATCCCTTTGGCCTGGATGGAACGGCCGTTGGGAGTATAATACAATGAAGTAGTCAGCCGAATGGCAGCACCATCATCCAGGGGAATGATTGTCTGCACAGAACCTTTGCCAAAACTTGGCGTTCCCATAATCACTGCCCGTTTATGATCCTGAAGAGCCCCGGCAACAATCTCCGAGGCACTGGCACTGCCACCGTTAACCAGAACAACTATGGGAAAATCACCCTCAGTCCCATCATCATGAGCATAATATTTCATATTCTGATTTTTAAGCCGACCATCAGTATAAACAATCAACCCACTTTTCAGAAAATAATCGGAAACACGCACTGCCTGGTTCAATAAACCACCAGGATCATTACGCAAATCCAGCACCAAGCCTTTGAGGGGGCCATCCTTTTTCAACTCATCAATTTTTTTAATCATATCGGTGGCAGTCCGCTCCTGAAACTGGGTCAAACGAATATAACCAATACCAGCGGCAAGGCTTTTACTTTTAACACTGGCAATTTTTATAATATCCCTGATAATTTCCACCTCTTTCAATTCAGAAAGGCCTTCCCTCATAATCGATATGGTAATTTTTGTTCCTTTAGGTCCCCGCATTTTGCGTACCGCTTCCATTAGGGTCATATTCTTGGACAGTTCATCATTTATTTTTAAAATCCGGTCTCCCGCTTTAATACCAGCCTTGAAGGCAGGGGTATCCTCGATAGGAGAGACAACGGTTAATACCCCATCGCGAATAGTAATTTCAATTCCCAGCCCACCAAAGCTGCCCTGGGTTTCCACCTGCATTTCCTTAAACATTTCCGGCGGCATAAAAGATGAGTGGGGGTCAAGATCACTAAGCATTCCTTTAATGGAACCATAAATAAGTTTTTTACTGTCCACCGGCTCTACATAGTATTTTTGTACCAGAGATAAGACGTCAGTAAATTTTTTTATATTTTCATAAGGAATATCATCCTCTTTTGCTGCAGAATCGCTCCCCATCAGGGTAATGTTCAGGGATACCATTACCAGTAACATCAGACAAATAAGCAATAAAAATGATTTTCCCCGGTTTTTCCTTTTCATGTTCAAATTCCTCCCAACCAATACGTTCAAACTCTATAACTTGTTTCCATCCAGAAACTGACGCTTCCGGATGGGCAATCAGCTTTCTGCAGCCAGCTTAACCATCTGTTCTTCCAATGTTTTACTGACAGCTGACGGCTGATCGCTGAAAGCGTTCATCAGGAAATTAATGTTTCCGGATAGACACTAATCTTGTTTTTTTATATGGGATCACTATTGTCCAATACACATCTTACAATATCCTAAGTTAAGCGATTAGCAGTTAGCTATCAGCGTTTAGCTTTGAAAAACCAAAGCATTACGTTGATGGAAAATAACACCCAATGGGTGAAAGTTTGCAGTAGCCAACATCTTGTAATCATTAAACTAATAGCTAACCGCTAAAAACTAATAGCTTAATTTAGGTAATAGTAAACATCCTGTAATCATTGAACTAATAGCTAACGGCTAAAAGCTAATCGCTCAATTTAGGAATATATATCTTTTCAGCCATTACCCTTGTGCCATCGGTGACACCCACTCGAGGGGGTCCTGCGGTTTGCCATGCCTTCTGATTTCAAAATAAAGAGCAGGACCAATCAGAGAATCCGTATCACCAACTGAGCCAATCACCTCACGCTGACGGATATTCTTGTTGACCTTCGTTTTAAATTCCAGCAAATGACCATAGATTGAATAGTATCCCCCTCCATGATCAATAATAACCAGGTTGCCATAGCCTTTCAGCCAGCTGGCAAAGATAACCTGACCAGGGAAAATCGCTTTAACCTCCGTTCCCAGCGGAGCTTCAATATCAATACCCTTATTTTCGGTTACCGTTTTAAAACGGCAGTCACGTTCCAGTCCGAAGAACCTGACAACAACCCCGCTGGTGGGCATTGGCAAGCGACCCTTATAGCTGGACAGAGAGCCATGACGCATGGTACTCTTACGTCGTGTATTTATGATTTTCTTTAATTTTTCGGTAGCCTCAGCCAGTTCTTTAACCAAAGCCGTATAATACTCTTTTTTTCCCCTGATTTTATACAACAGCTTATTTTTTTTAGCAATATTTTCTTCCAGCCCCTCCAGTTTCAACCGTTTTTTTTCCTTCATTTCGGCCACTTGCTGCCGTTGTTTCTCAAGTAGCTGTTTTATCTTCTGATGTTCTGTCAACAGGCGGGCAAAACTGGTCATCTGCTGTTGGTCATAAATAAGGATATACTTCAGATAGGTAACCTGATTGATTTTATCTTTCAGTTTCTGCTGACCCAGGAGTTTTTCCAGCAACACTCCCGGTGGAATCATGTAGCGCACTTTTAGACGATGATTGAATTCATCGCGTTGCCGGGCCATAGCAGCGGAAACCTCCCGTAATTGCTGCTCTTCACCAACCATTGATACTCCCAGAGCCTGCAATTGCTGCTGCAGGTTATAAATTTTCAGTTCCAGCCCATGCCGCGCCCGGGAGATAGCATACAGCCCTTCCAATAACTCTTTTTCCTGATGCTGAGATGATTCAGCTTGCTGCTGAGTTTCCTGCAAACGTTTTTCCAAGCGTTTAAGTCGGGCAGCATCTTCCGCCACCGGGCCGGCAGCCCAGGCAACGCCACGGGTTCCGGAATAATCAGCCATAACTGACACCACGACAAACAATAGAGTCAGCATGCAAAGCAAAAATCTATGAATTTCATTATCTAACAATCGACAAGGGAAAAATCCTGAAATTTTCAGCAAAAATAACATTCCCATAGCGCCAGATCAATTTCCTCTTATCCATTTAAAAGATACCAGGAAACCCAGCCCTCCCAACAAAACTCCAAGAATTAAAAAACCAGCAAGCATGCGGGGGGTAAAAAAAGTCAGAGAAACCATCCCTTGAAGAAAGGGAAAACTTCCCTGCAGCCAGGCAACCAGATAGTAATAAATACCATAAATTGCAGCAACGGACAGCAGTGAAGCAATTAATCCCTGAAATAACCCTTCCAACAAATAAGGAATGGCAATATAAAACCGGGTAGCACCCACCAACTCCATAATATCAATGGCATCCCGGCGGGAATAAAAGGATAATTTGATGGTATTAGAAACAATAAAGATAGTAACAAAGAATAGAAAGCCTGTAATCCCGAGACCAAATATATGCAACAATCTCATAATTGAAAAAAAGTGATTAAGCCACTGCTGACCATACTGCAGCTCATCCACCCCAGGCTTCCGTCTAATACGGTCAACAAGACTTTCTACCGTCTGCATACCCTGCACCTTGCTTTTCAGCTGCAGTTCAAGTGAGGCAGGCAGGGGGTTACCCTTCAGCCCCTGCAGCAAGGTGGAATCCTTCCCCAGCGATTGCCTGAAATGCTGCATCGCTTTATTCTTGTCAACATAAACAACCCGGGAAACCGCCGGATGAGACTCGCAGAGATGCCGTAAAGATTTCAGCTGCTGGTGACTGATTGAATCCTGCAGGTACACTATCACCTGAAAATCAGACCGCCAGTCGTTCAAGGTTTTCTGAAGATTCAAGTAGCCGAATGAGTACAAACCAAAGATTACCAGGGAAAAGGTAATAGTAAAAATGGAAATCAGATTAATAACCAGGTGCTGGCGGATATTCTGGTAGGTTGATTTCAGCAGATAATAGAGGTAGGTTATATTCATTGATTTTCTTTGGACAAAACGTCTTCGTGCAGCATCCCGTTATGCAGGGCAAATATTTTCCGTTTGAATTTCTGCAACAGCAACTGATTATGGGTAGCCACCATTACCGTCGTTCCCTGGGCATTGACATTATTTAAAATATTCATGATTTCGGTGGTAATCTCAAAATCAAGATTGCCGGTTGGCTCATCCGCGAGGATAATCTGCGGATCATTAACCAGGGCCCGGGCAATAGCCACCCGCTGCTGCTCCCCTCCGGACAACTCCAGCGGGTAACGGTAGAGCTTCTGCTCAATACCCACCAGTTTCAACACCTTCCACACCCGCTTTTTAATTTCATTGCGAGGGGTTCCGGTAATTTCCAGCACCAGGGCCACATTATCAAAAACCGTCCGGTAGGTGATGAGCTTGAAGTCCTGGAAAACTACCCCGATGGACCGGCGAACATGGGCAATCCGGCGACGTGAAAAGCTGGTAATATTTTTCCCGTCAATCAATATCTGGCCGGATTTCGGACGTTCGGCCGCAAACAGCAAGCGCAGCAGAGTAGTTTTACCCGCCCCACTTGCGCCGGTCAAAAAGACAAAATCACCCGCCTCAAGCGTAAAGGAAACATCCTGCAACACCGCAACCGTAGGCAGGTAATTTTTATAGAGGTGAAATACCCTGATCATCAGCAACCAGTTTCTCAATCATTTCCCAAAGTTGGGCTACATCATCAATCGGAATCTCGACACTATCACCCGCACGACGCTCTTTTACTTCCAGGATGCCCCGGGAAAAACCTTTTCTTCCAACCGTCAACCTCAAAGGCATACCGATAAGATCAGCATCCTTGAATTTTATTCCCGGCCGTTCGTTCCGGTCATCGTAGAGGGTTTCAATACCTCGTTCCTGCAGTAGGGCATACAGCTGATCACAGTAGGCCACTACCTCCTCATTTTTAGTGTCCAGGCAAAGCAGGGCAACTTTAAAAGGGGACAGGGCATAGGGCAGCATCATTCCCTGCTCATCATGGTTCTGCTCAATGGCAGCGGCCACCGTCCGGCCAATCCCGATCCCATAACAACCCATAACCATCAATTTTTCCTTACCATGCTGATCCAGAAAGGTGGCGGATAAAGCTTGACTGTATTTGACCCCCAGCTTAAAAATATGCCCGACCTCAATCCCCCGGACCACTTCCATCACTGCCCCACAGCGGGGGCAGGCATCACCGGCCTGCACTTCCACCAGATCACCAACCTGGGAGGCGGTAAAGTCCCGACCATAAACCACGTGCCGCAAATGGAAACCATCACGATTGGCTCCGCAAACCAGCGAGGACATTCCCGCAAGTTCCTGATCAGCAACAACTTCTATCTTCACCGTCACCGGCCCCAAAGATCCGGCTCTAGTTGCAAAAGCCTCGTTAATCTTTGCCTCTTCAGCCAATTCCACCCATTGAACTCCCAAAAGTGCTTTCAACTTAGTCTCACTCACCTGTCTGGCGCCATTAACTACCACCATACATAAACCCTGATCACTTTCATAGACCATTGATTTAACGGTTTCCCGTGGTTCAATTTTGAGGAAAGCACACACTTCCTCGATGGTACCACAATCCGGAGTCGATATTTCTTCCATAGCCGGCACCATACTTCGATCTCCCCCCCCCACTTCGGGAGCCGGACAAGCCCGTTCAGCTTTTTCCAGATTGGCGGCATAGCTGCATTCGCTACAGGTCGCCACTCCATCTTCACCCGAATTGGCCAGCACCACAAATTCATGGGAAAAACTGCCACCAATGGCGCCACTATCCGCCTCAACTGCGCGAAAATCAAGTCCACAGCGTTTAAAAATCCGATCATATGCAGCAAACATGACATGGTAGCTCTTTTCAGCCATCTGGTCATCAACATCAAAACTGTAGCCATCTTTCATGATAAATTCCCGCCCACGCATAAGCCCGAAGCGCGGCCTGATTTCATCCCGAAATTTGGTCTGAATCTGGTAGAAGTTCAGCGGCAGCTGCCGATAAGAACGGATTTCATGGCGGACAAGATCAGTAATCACCTCTTCGTGGGTGGGTCCGAGACAAAATCCCCGCTGATGACGATCGGTAAAGCGTAACAATTCCTTACCATACTGGTCCCAGCGGCCACTTTCCTGCCAGAGCTCCGCCGGCTGAACCCCCGGCAGCAATAACTCCTGGGCTCCTGCCCGGTTCATTTCCTCTCTGACGATCCGCTCAACATTGCGAATAGCCATGAGTCCCAATGGCAGATAGGCGTAGATGCCGGCAGCCAGACGGCGGATCATCCCGGCCCGCAACATCAATTTATGGCTGATGACCTCCGCTTCCGTTGGATCTTCTTTTAACGTGGGAATATACATTTTGGAAAAACGCATAATGGTTCAACTCCTTCTTGAAGTTCGTATCATATCGCAAAAATCAGCGGTGGTACTCCGCCCAATGAATTTATTTATTCAAAATTAACTTTTATTTTTACCATGAAGGGCATGAAGTTTTAAATTCTTGCTTCTTCATGCTCTTCTTTTCTTCATCCTAAGTTAAGCGATTAGCTGTTAGCTATCAGCGTTTAGCTTTAAAAAATCAAGACATTACGTTGATGAAAAATAACACCCAATGAGTGAAAGTTTGCAGTAGCCAACATCTTGTAATCATTAAACTAATAGCTAACCGCTCAATTTAGGTTCATGGTACATATTCTTTCGAGTGTTTCGAGGTTAATCTCTTTTTATATTTTCATGATTTGAACCAAGAAAGTGGAGCTTTTACAATACCAACAACACTACTTATGAAACTCACTTGTTCATGTCAAGAAATAAAAAGCCCCCGGCAGGAATGCCGGGGGCTTTCACAGACTTACTCAAGAGCTGACAAGACTTACATATCGCGACGGTCAGCCATATCGAAGAGTTTACGCTCTTTCTTTTCCTGGATACCCAGGGCTGCACGTTTCTTGTCAATATGGTCGATTATCTTCTGGGCATGTTCATACGGATCCTTGGCGAAATCCCACATACCGCCATGCTGTTCTTCCAGACCCTTGAACAGCAAGTCTTTGAACTTGGTGTTATCGGTAACCGGGAAGCTAACCCCCAAAACAGTGTAGACCCCGGAGGAAACAAAATACTGACCGATAGAGATAGCCTTTTCACTCATCCATTCAGGCGCCGAACCGGCCACCGGCAGATCAGAGATCTTGTCACCCAGGCCACCGGTTTTAACCATCTCAGCGGCAGCAATCAGGATACGGCTATTGTCGACACAGGAACCCATGTTAAGGACCGGCGGCAGACCGGTAGTCTCGCATACTTCCGCCAGGCCATCGCCACAGTATTTGGCCGCTTCCGGAGTCATCAGGCCGGCCTTGGCCAGCGAGATGGCGGAACAACCAGTCTGAACGACCAAGACATTATTCTTGATCAGCTCTTTAACCACTTCCACGTGGACCCAGTCATGTTTGACTCGGGGATTGGTGCAACCGACGACGCCGGCAAGCCCGCGGATACGGCCATTGATGATATTGTCATTCAGCGGCGTATAAGAAGCACGGTAGGTACCACCCAGCGCATAGTTAATATATTCATGGGAAATCCCGGAAATGCTCATCTGTGTATGTTTAGGGATTTCTACCGGCCTGGTGCGATTTTTATAACGCTCAATGGCCATGTCAACAATTTTATCAACGCATTCACGGGGCTTAGCTTCATCCAATTGCACATGGATAGCGCCTTCAATATGAGCCCGGGAGTTGGTAGTTATAAACTTGGTACCATAACACTCGGACAGCGGTGCCAGACCCTGCATGATGCACTGGATATCAACACCCATGGCATCGATAGCCCCGGTGACAATCACCGGTTCAGCGGAAAGGAAGTTACCGATATGGGGTATCCCATGGCGCATCATCACTTCGGCCCCGGAACAGCACATGCCGCCTAGGACGATACCCTTGGCACCGGCAGCCTTGGCTTTTTCGATATTCTTCGGATCGTTGCAAGCGTCGATCATCGATTCAAACAAGCCGGGCTCATGGCCGTGAATGATAACGTTGACTGACGCTTCATCCAGGCAACCCATATCCGTCATGGCATGAATAGCTTTCGGAGTCCCATAGAGAATATCAGACAGCTCGGTGGCAACCATGGAACCGCCCCAACCATCGGACAAAGCCGTGCGCTGGAACTGCTTGGTGATATTGTTATATTCCTGGTCAACCCCGATATGGGTATGGTGCATCATTTCCATGATTTCACGCATGGCCCCACGGGGGACAATGCCCAATTCCCGCCAATCCTCCAGGGTTTTTTCCGGCACCCGCTTCATAAACGGAATCTCACCTTCCACCTGGGTGTAGGTTCGTTCCAGTTCTTCAGCCAGCTCCAAAGCCATTTCCTTGACTTCGCGATCCTTAACTTCCCCGTCCACTTCAACAGTAATGGGAATATCAATTTCACTGCAGACATATTTCAGTTTGTCCACATCTTTAATGCTATAATCGGTAATTTTACCCTGGACAACTTCTTTAAACAGGTCCAGTATCGACATCCCGTGGTCGGTATGGGCGGCAGCACCACCAACAACCATACGGGCAAAGTTACGGGCCTGGATAGTATCAATGGTCGCTCCGCAAACACCTACTTTCGCATAGGGATCTTTCGGGCTCAAACGGCAAGGACCCATGGAACAGTTCTTACAACAGGCAGATTTACTACCAATCGGACAAACTGCCATATCGTTTGCCCGGTCAAAACAGGTCTGTACCCCATCTCTTTTTGCTTTTTCCAGCATCTGAAGAGTGGTTTCACAGATACTAGCTTCCTGAATGTTCAATTCTTTGGCCATTACTACCTCCTTGATAGCGTTGTTTAGTTATTATTCGTTCAATAATAAATTGCCTCACTTATAAACGGCAAAAGAGCGGTTGCAACAATTATTCCAGATATGAATAAAAATTATATTTTCATGTTTGCCGAACGGAAATCTACCATCTTTTATTGCCAAGCTGCAATCAGATAGAAAAAAGTAATAAAAACCAGACAATTACAGAATTCTCGGTCATCATCCACTGATCATCATTGGAAACGTTTTAAAACCTCCGCGGCATACAGACCGGGTGAAAACCATAAAAATATTCCGCAATTTTTTCGCATACGCAAAATTTGCGGAAAAATTTTCGCGCACTCACATTCCACCCTCATCGCTTTTTGCCATCAACTCATCCAAATCCTTCTGCAAACTGGCCGGCAATCCTTCTATCGCTACATTTAAAAAACCCCTGACAATAGTCGAAGTTGCCTCTTCTTCAGACAAGCCGCGGGCCATCAAATATTCAACTTCTTCCTGAGCAATCTTGCCAACTGCTGCTTCATGGGACATTTCAACCCCGGAAACCCGACCCTCCAACTCCGGGATGGCATGGATCAGACCATGCTTACGGAGCATCAGTCCATGACATTCCAGATGCGCCTTCACCGAAGGATCCTCACCAATCAGGTGACCACGGGCAATAATATCCCCACCAAAGGAAACCGTCCGGGAAATAACTTCAGCCTTACATTCAGGATATGACAATACCACCCGCGACCCCATATCAAGATGAGAACCGGAAGGAGCTGCCACAATGGAGTTGAAACGGGCTGTAGCCCCTCGGCCACGCAGGTAAGCCGTAGGATACATCTGCAGCGAACGAACCCTCTTCATACTGATGTAATTGGAAATATAAGTTCCACCTTCCTCCACCTGGACAACGGTGCGGGGCCGGGTCATCACCTCTTCACCCCAATGATGGATCATGGTAAAACTGAGGCGGGCATTCTTTTTGATATATAGTTCACTGACCCCTAGGTGCAGCCCCTGTTTCAGCTGGTGGGAGGTGGCACAACCGCTGATAATTTCCAGTTCAGCCCCTTCTTCCACCACGATAATATTATGCACATTCTGCAGCACTTTCTCACTGTTCATAAATAAGCAGGCCTGTACCGGCAATTGGGTTTTTGTCCCAGCCAACGCCCGGATAAAATAACCATTATCAAAATCCAACGCCACTTTTGCCGTATACTTATCGGCGTCAAGCTTAACCGCCTGCCACCAGTATTCAGGAAGGCCATCATACTTTTCCAGGGCCTGACGCATGGGCATGACCTCTACACCCTCCGTCTGGCGGCTGCAGTGGCCAATCTCATGGTTTACCTGTAAAAAACTTGCTGCCCGATCATGGTCGTCAACGTCAAAACCAGCCTTCACCAAGGTTTCCCGCTCATCGGCCAACAGTTTATCATAGGTCGGAACCTGATCATGCTCTGGTTCATGAATATAACCATTAAGATCAATATCCTCAGCATACGGGCAAACCTTCTCTTGGGCCTGTTCGGCCAGCAGCCGCTGCTGATCAGTTAAATGACACATTGGGCACACTCCTCAAAACCTTTTTCATTGATAGTGGAAAAAATCTGGTTAGGATTACCCGAGCAGACGATGGCCCCATCGATCATCACATAACCAAGATCCGCGTTGAGATAGTCAAGGATATAGCCCGTATGGGTTATAATCAAGCCGGAGCGCTTCCGGGTACGGTTCAAATGACGCTGGAGAAGTTCACCGGCCACCTCACCGATGAGATGCATATTTTCAATATCAACCCCTGATTCGGGCTCATCAAGCATGATAAAGTCAGGCTTTTGCAGCATAAGTTGCAGTATTTCTGACCGTTTCATTTCACCACCGGAAAAGCCGACATTAAGATCACGATCAAGAAAATCGGTAAAATTAAGCCGTTCAGCCAAATTCGTATAATCCATTCCTGACCGGTTGCAGATATCAGCCATCTGCCGGGTTGAAAGCCCCCTGACGGTCGGCGGTCGCTGGAAAGAGACTCCCATACCCAATTGCACCCATTCGTTAATGGGCATCCGGGTAATATCAATTCCCTTGAACAGAATCCGTCCCTGAACCACTTTATAATTACTGAAACCGATCAAAGTCAGCAAGAGGGTGGTTTTGCCGGAGCCATTTTTTCCAAACAGGATATGGGTACGCCCTTTGGGAATCTCAAAATTCACCCCTTTTAAAACCTGTTTTTCGCCGACATTGACCCAAAGGTCTTCAACTTTAAGCATATTCCCTCCCTGTTCATGGCCGGTTTGTTGGGTGCGCTAAAGCAATGTCCCCGGGCATCTACCACGAATCACTAATGGGAAACAGATTTAAAATCTGCCCCCCATCCAGGCGCCCAAAACCACCTTGAACCAAACCCGAACATCTTGAAAACTTATAAGATTTAATTATTCACTTGCCTACGAAAAAACCAACAAAACTGATGGCACAATAAAAACTTCATATTCGAGGCAGGCAAAACTTGAGTCATGAGACGTACTGATAAGTACGTTGCAATGACGAAGGTTGCAGCATAACGAAGAAGATGGAGTTTTTACGAAGCCATCAAAACTGTTTTCGGCTGTCCAGCATAATAGTAACCGGACCGTCATTGATCAATGAAACGTCCATCATTTCCTGAAACCTCCCACCGCAGGCGGCAATTCCCTGCCGCTGCAACCCTTCAAGGACCTCCAGGTACAGTCGTTTTCCGGTCGCCGCATCACCCGCCCCAAAAAAAGAGGGACGGGTTCCCTTGCGCACATCGCCGAAAAGCGTAAACTGGGAAACCAGCAGGACCTCACCTTTCACTTGCGCCAGAGAACGATTCATCTTTCCCTGTTCATCGCCAAAAATACGCAAGCCACTGATTTTCCTAACCATATACTCAGCATCAGTCGCTCCGTCACCTTTAGCTACACCTAACAGAACCAGTAAACCCCAGCCTATCACAGAAACTTCCTGACTGTCAACCTCAACTGAAGCTTTTTTTACCCGTTGGACCACCGCACGCATTGGTAACAACTCCTTATTACTCAACTTTCTGGGTTGCATTGCAAGGGATACATTACAGGATGTTCGGGCTTGGCTCACAGCCGTGTCTGCCCAGCCTGCCGGCAGGCACGGCGACAGGCAGGGCTGTTTTTAGAACAACTCAGAAAGTTGAATTATTCTAATTGGTCTAACTGCCTCCAGGGCAGGGATTTAACCTTGACTTACCGCTGTTTTTTCACTATCTGACATTAAGGCTGTCTTGAAAAGACGAAAGTTTAGCATAAGTCCAGAGACAGACCAACCATGAACCAATACCTCCTTGGCATACCTGAACAAAAGTGAGTAGCATGACGGGAAATACAACCAAAACCAATGGCCCGACCATCAAAACCGAAACCATGGCTCAACTGCTGCTCTCCCAGGGACATTGGCAACAGGCCCGGCAGGTATACCAGGAAATTCACGATCAGGATACCGAAAAATATGCCCACCTGCGGGAAGTACTAGCAGAAATTGACCGGGAATACACCAGCAAACAGCCGAAGATTCCCGACCAAAGCATCATTATCAAAGCCCAAATTGACTATCTTAAGACCTTTCTCAAACAATTAAAGGATTGAAATATGGAAGCATCATTACTGGTCATTCACGGACCAAACCTCAATCTTCTGGGGAAACGTGAACCTGAGATTTATGGAACCACTACCCTGGACCTGATCAATGAACAGATCAATCGGCGAGCCAGCCAACTTGGCCTACAGGCCCAATGCATTCAAACCAACTATGAAGGAAAAATTGTTGATTTGCTACAGGAAGCAGCGCAAGATCATCAGGCTGTCATCCTCAATCCAGCCGCCTATACCCATACCAGTATCGCCATCCGGGATGCCATTGCCGCCATAGCCATCCCGGTCATCGAAATCCATTTAAGTCAGATCAGCAATCGAGAGCCTTTCCGACACACATCACTTACCTCCCCGGTCTGCGCCGGGATAATCAGCGGTTTTGGCGCTCATGGCTACTTGCTGGCAGTGGAAGCCGCAGCTCTGCTGCTGCAAACAAACGCATGAATACCGCAGAGACCAACAACAACCAAGCCACCAGCAGCCATCTAAACAAGCTCAAACTTCAGCTATCCGGAGACCAAGTAGAGGCCTTCTTCCTCCATACGCTTCCATCGCTACGCTATTTCAGTGGCTTCACCGGTGACAGTGGTTTTCTGCTGGTTGAAGCAAACGAGGCAACTTTTTTTACCGATGGACGTTATACCACCCAGGCAGCCAGCGAACTTCCGGCTGAAATTTCCCTGGTCCAGATTAACTCGTTCGCCCAGCTGACTTCACACCTGGCCGAACGAAAAATTACCTTGTTGGGAGTGGAAGAACAAAGTTTTTCCATCTTCCGGGACCGGGAACTAAAAAAAATAAACCCCAACCTGCAAACAATATTCTGTCAGCAACAGATTGGCATCCCCAGACTCCATAAGGATAAAGAAGAACTATTTCTGATCAAACAGGCCATCGCCATCGCGGAAGAGGCTTACCAACGAACCATCACCCAGATCAAACCCGGCATCAGCGAACAAGATATCGCCATGGAGCTCGAACATCAGATGAAACGCCTGGGGGCGGAGCGAACCGCTTTTGATCTGATTGTCGCCAGCGGCTATCGCAGCTCCCTGCCTCATGGGGTTGCCTCATCAAAACCCATTGTCCCGGGGGATATGATAACTATTGATTTTGGCGCCTGCTACCAGGGATATCACAGCGATCAAACGTGTACGATTTTTCTCGGTGAACCAGATAAAAAACAGCAGCAAATCTACCAGACAGTTTTCCTGGCCCAGCAGGCCGGAATCAAGGTCGCCCGGCCTGGAATGGCTGCCAACGAACTTGACCACAGTGTCCGGGAGGTGATAGAACAGGCCGGTTACGGTGAATATTTCAGTCACGGTACTGGTCATGGTGTTGGGCTTGAAATCCATGAAGCACCATCCATTTCTTCCCATTCCAGCGATATTTTGTCAGCCGGCACGATATTCACCATTGAACCAGGTTGCTACTTTCCCCATCAGTGGGGAATCCGGCTGGAAGATATGATTTATCTTACCGACCAGGGAAGCCAGGTATTGACCACCCTTGACAAACAGCTTGATTCAGCTATTATCGAGTAGAATAATCACCGGAATTGCTGACTGCTGCCGCTTGCATCATCCATAGGCCGTAATCTGGCAGCCCCAATCCGAACCAAAGGTAAGGAGCAAAAAACATGTATTCAACCCCTGATTTCCGCAAAGGACTGCGCATCGAATTGAACAATGAACCCTATATTATCGTTGATTTTCAGCACTTTAAACCTGGTAAAGGCGGTGCTTTTGTCCGCACGAAACTAAAAAATCTGCTCAACGGCAGAGTTGTTGATAAAACCTTCCGTTCCGGTGAAAAGGTTGGCAAACCAGATATTGAAGAAAAGGAAATGCAGTTCCTTTACAAGGACGACGAGTATCATTTTATGGACAACGCCAACTACGAACAAATTTCCCTGCAGGCTGAACTGATTGGAAACAGCAAAGACTTTCTGCAGGAAAACACCAATGTAAGCATTCTTTTCTATCAGAACCGGCCTATCAATCTGGAATTGCCCATTTTTGTCGAACTGGCGGTGGTAGAAGCTGAACCTGGAGTCAAGGGGGACACTGCCAGTGGAGCCAGCAAGCCGGTTACCGTGGAAACAGGAGCAAAAATCCAGGTGCCCTTGTTTATTGAGGAAGGAGACCGATTAAAAATAGATACCCGAACCGGCGAATATATTGAACGCGTCAAAAAATGATGCGTCTAAAAAACATTCTCAGTCCGCTTGCTGCGGCCACACATCTGTAAAGTAAGTAATCGTTCTTGATGATGACCCGGCAGGCTGGGCAGACACGACTATGAGCCAAGCCGGAACATCCTTAGGCAATTGCTTTATAAACGTGAGATATTGATAAATAAAAGATTAATGATTTCAATATATTATAATTAGTTACTCAGAAGCATACATCATGGCTAAAAATTCACCTGGCAACACCATAGACTCCCTGAGAGCTAAAATAGACTTCCTGGATTTAGAGCTGCTCAAACTGCTGAATCAACGGGCCCGGTTAGCGACAAAAATCGGGGAAGCAAAAAAGATTGAACAAGGTGATTTTCATGTTCCTTCCCGGGAGCAGAAAATTTACCAACAATTGGAACGGCACAATCAGGGGCCGTTACCAAACCAGGCTGTCCGCCATATTTTCCGGGAAGTCATTTCCGCTTCCCTGGCCCTGGAGAAACCACTCCAGGTTGCCTATCTGGGACCAAGGGGAACTTTCACCCACCTGGCCGGCCAGAAATTTTTTGGCTACTCGGCTGAATTGCGGCCGGTAAACAGTATTAAAGAAGTTTTTGAAAGTGTTGACAAAGACCGTTATATTTATGGGGTGGTCCCGGTGGAAAATACCACTGAAGGAATCGTCAGTCACACGCTGGACATGTTTACCCAGAACCGGGTTTTCATCAGTGGCGAAATCCTACTCCAGATAACCCACGATCTGCTCAGTCAAAGCAATGATCCGGGAGCTATCAATAAAATCTACTCCCATCCCCAGGCCCTGGCCCAATGCCGGACTTACCTGGAAGAACATTTTCCCACCGTCCCGGTAATAGCGGTGAGCAGCACCGCCCAGGCAGCGATGATGGCTGCTGAGGAGCCTGGAACAGCCGCCATTGCCAATGAATATGCTGCCTCGGTTTACCATCTGCAGGTTATTGAAACTTCCATTCAGGATATCAGCCATAACATCACCCGTTTTCTGATTCTTTCCACCCAGGAAACATCCCATGTCCCCGGCGAGCAGTATAAAACAACAGTACTGTTTTCCGCCAAGGACCAGGCCGGCACCCTGTTTTCTCTCTTGAAGCCTTTTTCTGATCATGGCGTCAATCTGAGCAAAATTGAATCACGTCCCAAGCGGGGCGAGCCGTGGCAATATATGTTTTTCATTGACCTTGATGGATACCAACAAGATGAAAACGTGGCCGCAGCCCTCAAAGAGCTGGAGGAAAAGAGCCAGTATTACAAAGTTATTGGTTCTTATATTAAAGGAAGAATTTAGGCTATGAATCATGAATAGAGCAACAAAACCATTACAAGGAATCATTCATGTTCCCGGAGACAAATCCCTCAGCCACCGGGCAGCTATCATGGCCGCTCTGGGGCAGGGGAAAAGCTGCCTGCGTGGATTTTTGCGGGCTGAGGACACCCTGAATACCTTGAACATTTTTCAGGCCTTGGGGATAACCATTACCGGCTTGGAGGCTGAGGGAGAAATTGAAATTCAGGGCCGGGGGCTGCACGGCCTGCGGGAAGCAGCCGATATTCTTTACAGTGGAAATTCTGGCACCACCACCAGGTTGCTGACCGGGCTATTAAGTGCCCAGTCATTCTTTTCAGTCATCAGCGGTGATACCTCTCTCAACCAACGACCCATGGGGAGAATTATCAAACCTCTCAGCCGGATGGGAGCCACCATCTGGGGACGGGAACACCATACCATGCCACCCCTGGCCATCCAGGGGCAGCAGCTTGCCGGAATCACCTATTCCAGCCCGATCGCCAGTGCCCAGGTAAAAACATCCCTGATGCTGGCCGGAGTATACGCCGACAGTCCATTAACCATCATGGAACCATCCCTGTCCCGGGATCATACCGAAAGAATTTTCAGGTCACTCGGTATTCCGGTTCAAACTTCGGTGGCTGAAGATGGCGTTGCAACCATCAGCATGTCTCCGGCTCACCATGATTATAACGGTACTGATTTCATCATCCCCGGCGACATCTCCGCAGCCGCTTTTTTCCTGGTGGCCGCCATGATCAATCGTGGTTCCCAACTAACCATCACCAATGTCGGTCTCAATCCAACCCGCTCCGGCATCATTCAGGCTCTGCAAAAAATGGGTGGTGAAATCATCATCGAAAACCTACGGGAAACCGGCGGCGAACCGGTTGCTGACTTGACGGTCCACGGAAACCGACAGCTTCAGGGAACCGAAATTTCCGGCGCCCTGATTCCCCTACTCATCGATGAAATTCCCATTCTCGCCCTGGCAGCCGCCCATGCCGAGGGAACAACCACCATCAGGGATGCCCATGAACTGAGGGTCAAGGAAAGCGACCGACTGGAGGCCATTACTCTGCTGCTCGATGCCCTGGGAGTTCAAACAGAAGCGCTTGAAGACGGCATTATCATCCATGGAGGCATCCGGATTCCGGCAAAGCGGCAACTGTCATTCAGGACCTTTCATGATCACCGGATTGCGATGACGGCAATCATTGCCGGAACCACACAGGGAAATAAAGTAAAACTTGACGACTCTCTCTGCGTCAGTACCTCATTTCCCAATTTCAGCCAAATGCTGGACATGGTCCGGCAATAAGGATTCACACAAAAATAAATGACAAAAAAAACGTCCATAAAACCGAAACGACTGGTGGTTACCATTGATGGCCCATCAGGGGCTGGCAAAAGCACCATCAGCAAGATTCTGGCGGCCCAAGAGAATTTCACTTATATCGACACGGGAGCCATGTACCGTTGCGTGGCGCTCCAGGCCAAAAAACAACATATCGCCATAGATGATGACTTCCTGCTTGCCCGTTTATGCCAAGAGATAGAGATCCATTTTCAATGGGAAAATGGGGTAAACCGGGTATTTTGCAATGGTGAAGAAGTTACGGAGAAAATTCGCACCCCTGAAATGGACATGCTCTCTTCAGCTGTTTCAAAAGTTCCTGCGGTCCGCAAATCTTTGGTTGCCATGCAGAGACAGCTGGGGGAAAGTGGCCCGGTTATTCTTGAAGGACGAGATGCCGGCACCGTAATTTTCCCCCACGCTGAGGTTAAAGTCTATTTAGACGCTTCACCACTGGAACGCGGCAAACGCCGGTACCTGGAACATCAACAGCGTGGACAGGGCAATAGCCTGGAAAAAGTAGTTGAGGAAATCAATCAAAGGGATTTTAACGATAGCTCCAGGGCTCATTCCCCCTTATCACAGGCTGAAGATGCCCATCATCTGGATACCACAACCATGGATATTCCCGCCGTGGTCTCAGCCATCACCAGATTGATAAGGAAGGCCGATGAAGATTAAGTTAGCCACCACTGCCGGTTTTTGCTTTGGGGTTAAACGCGCGGTTAACCTGGCGGTCAGAGCCACGAAAGATTATCCTGACCAACCCATTTATACCCTGGGGCCTATCATTCACAATCCCCAGGTGGTTGAAAATCTGGAAGAAAAAGGTATTCATCCCCTGGATTCTCCCGAAGACGTGGACCACGGAATTATTATTCTCCGCTCCCATGGCGTCACCAGACAGGAGCTGACCCAATTAAACAGCAACCCTGCAATAACAGTCATCGATGCCACCTGCCCTTTTGTCAGAAGGGCTCAGGAGATCGTTGCCCAGATGAAGCAGGAAAATTATCAGATAATCATTGTCGGGGAAAAACATCACCCTGAAGTAGCGGGATTGATCAGTTATGGAGATCCCGCACATACCCTGGCAATTTCCGGCCCGGAAGAAATGCCAGCTGAGGTCATCCAACATCAGGAAGCTCCCCACAAAATTGCCCTGCTGGCCCAAACCACCCAATCATATGAAAACTTCAACAGTGTCGCTGAATGTTTATTGCCCCTGAAAGGCGAAACCCGCTGTTTCAATACCATCTGCAATGCCACCAGTGACCGACAGCAGGAATCATCGGCTATCGCCACTGAGACTGATTGCATGATTATTATCGGCGGCTTTTCCAGTGCCAACACCACCCGCCTCTATCAGTTGTGCAAATCAATACAACCATGCTCATACCATATTGAAATCCCTGAGCAGCTGCAGGCAAAATGGTTTGCAGGCATTCAGACCGTGGGTGTTACTGCCGGTGCCTCGACCCCTAAATGGCTGATCGAAAAGGTTATCCATAAAATTAACAACCTGTCATGATAACCCAGCTTTCTGCAGCAAAATAACAATAGCGATTAAACCGATAATACCCTGCCCAAATCAGCTTTTTTCTTTACAGGCAAGAATAAATATAATTTGCATTTATCACCTGCCTGTGATATAGTGGCAACCCTAAAAAAAGCGACAATGGCTGTTCAACGTCATTCAACTGCCTTTCAACCTGATTCAGCAGGCTGCGGCAGAGTTAAGAATAAGGCAGACCATTCGTCGACATCTCACAGGGGGTAAGATTGTCAATGGAAGAAAACAACATCACCACAACTAACGAAGAACAGGAAAGCAGCAAGATTGAAGAAGCCAGCAAAGAATTCCAGCCAGCAGATGCTGATCAGGATTTTGATGATGAGGATTTTTGCGACTTTGAAAAAATGTACGAAGAAAGTATCAAGGATGTCAAAGTCGGCGGCATTGTCAAAGGAAGAGTTATTCAAATGAATCCTGACAGTGCCGTTATTGATATCGGCTATAAATCAGAAGGCCAGGTACCTCTCAACCAATTTACTGATGCCCAAGGGAATTGTACCCTCAAGGTAGGTGATGAAGTTGATGTATTTCTTGAGCGTTATGAAGATGAAAATGGCAACATCCAGTTGTCGCGGATCAAGGCTGAACGGCTTAAGGTCTGGGAAGATATAAAACGGATTTACGATGAGGAATCCTCCATTCCCGGCACCATCACCGGCAAGGTTAAAGGCGGCCTTTCGGTGGATATCGGCGTTCCGGCTTTTCTCCCGGGGTCACAGATAGACCTCAAACCGATTCGCAACCTGGATAAGCTGATTGGCGAAACGTTCGATTTCAGGGTTCTCAAACACAACCAAAAACGCAACAACGTGGTCATTTCCCGCCGGGCCCTGTTAGAAAAAGAACGGGAAGCCTTGAGAGAGGTACTGCTGACCAAACTGCAGGAAGGCTCAATATTAGAGGGCATCGTTAAAAATATTACCGATTATGGTGCTTTCATTGACCTTGGCGGCCTTGACGGGCTACTTCATATTACCGATATTTCATGGGGAAGGGTCAACCATCCTTCTGAGCGGCTCACGATCGGCAATGAGGTCACCGTGAAAATCATCAAGTACGACGAGGAAAAACAGCGGGTATCTCTGGGCATGAAACAGCTTAAAGAGGATCCGTGGGCATCCGCAGCCGAAAAATATCCGCAAGGGACCAAAGTCACGGGTAAGGTTCTGAGCATTAAGGATTACGGTGCCTTTGTTGAAATTGAAGAAGGCATTGAAAGTCTGGTTCATGTTTCAGAAATGTCCTGGACCAAAAAGATCAAGCATCCTTCACAGGTGGTATCGGTAAGCGATAAGATTGAAGCTATCGTTTTGAGTGTTGACATAGAAAAACGACGCATTTCCCTGGGAATGAAACAGATTGAACCCAATCCATGGGATACTTTGATTGACAAATACCCCATTGGCACCAAAATTGAGGGTGAAATCAAAAATATCACCGACTTTGGCATTTTTGTCGGCATTGAAAATGATATTGATGGATTGGTACACATCTCTGACATTTCCTGGAGTAAACGCCTGAAGCATCCAGGTGAAGAGTTTACTAAAGGCCAGACCATTCAGGCAGTTGTCCTTAACCTTGACAAAGATAATCAACGGTTTTCCCTGGGAATAAGACAGTTGCAGGAAGATCCCTGGGAAACCATCAGCAAAAAGGTTATTGCCAGTGACAATGTAAATGGGAAGGTTACCAACCTGACTGATTTCGGTGCTTTTATTGAATTGGAAGACGGAGTTGAAGGACTGGTTCACATCTCCGAAATCACCGCTGATAAAAATAAAAAGCCTGAAGATGTCCTCAAGGTGGGTGACCAGATCACCGCCAAAGTTCTTAATATCAATTATAATGACCGGAAAATTGCCTTAAGTATCAAGGGCTACCTTGAGGAAAAAGAAAAGCTGGAAACCGGAGAATATATGAGTGACAGTTTCCAGAAAGGCAAAGTCTGCCTGGGAGAAATCCTGCAGCAGGCAACTTCTGCATCCGCTAAGAATACGGATACCGAAGAGGAAAGTGATGAAAAAGCGGCAGAAGCAGAAATAGAAACAAAAGCAGAAGAGACCCCGGCTCAACCAGCTGAAGAAGCTGATAAAACCGAAGAAGCTGATAAAACCGAAGAAGCTGATAAAACCGAAGAAGCTGATAAAACCGAAGAAGCTGATAAAACCGAAGAAGCTGATAAAACCGAAGAAGCTGATAAAACCGAAGAAGCTGATAAAGCTCCTGATTCCGCGAAACCAAACGATTCCGCAGAATAAAAACTAACGGGGATCAAGGCAGCAATCATTTGCTGCCTTGATCCCCTAATTTCAATCCTACCAACTTACCCCTCATGGCCACTTTGAGCTGGTTATTCTTTCTTCTGGCTGCCGTATGCGTTTTATACGCCGGCCGCAAATTGACCCAACATGCTGAAGAGCTCGCTGAGCAAACCGGTCTTGCTCACGGATTCATCGGTGTAATTCTCTTAGGATTCATCACTTCTTTACCCGAACTGGTCAGCACTATCGGGGCCTCAACTCTGGTTCATTCCCCAAATCTTGCTTTGGGCAATATTTTTGGCAGCAACTCCTGCAACCTGGTAATCCTGGCTATGCTGGGGATAGTAAATCTTTCCCCTGAAAAATGCCGCTACACCCTGAATAATGACAACCTATTGACGGCCTTTCTTTCCTTTATCATGGTGGGACTGGCATCCATCGCCATCCTGATGCATGGACGCTGGCAAGTAGCCCATCTCGATTACTTCTCCCTGGTCATCGGAGCTGCGTACCTGGGTGGATTGAAAATTCTCTATAATTTTCAGCGTAACCAACCTCTAGTAAAGAATGAATCCAACGTTAACCTTTCTTCAGAAACCCGGCAAGAAACAAAAAATCAACTAAAGAGGAAAATTTTTTCGGCGGCAACCATCATTGTTATTGCCTCGCTTGTCCTCTCTTATAGCGCGGAGCAGATAGCCAGATCAAGCGGTTGGGGAAGTACCTTCGTAGGAAATTTCTTTCTGGCCATCGCCACATCGCTTCCGGAAATGGTTGTTACCTACAGTGCCGTACGTTTAGGTTCCTTCGCCTTGGCTGCCGGGAACATATTCGGCAGCAATATTTTCAATATTGCCATCCTGACCATTGCCGATTTCTTCTATTTCCCCGGCTCGTTATACACCAACGCCCATGTCAGCCAGATACTGGTAACCCTGCTGGTTATTCTCCTCTCATCAATATATATGTTTTTCTCTTTATATGAGGTTAAAAGACGATTGTGGGGTTTCAACCTGGGAGCCATATTTATTTTAGCTATTTATGCCCTGGGCATGTATTTCCTTTTCATCATCCGGTAACAGGATTATAACTGGTTTCCATCCGGAAACTTATGTTTCCGGATAAGCTGCTAGCTATCAGCTGTCAGCCTAACCAGCAGTTTTCCAATATTTTACTGAAAGCTGACTGCTGATTGCTGAAATCGTTCATCAGAAAATGAATGTTTCCGATGGACACCGCCTTTTATTAAACAGGAAAATATCCATGAAAAAGATACTGATTATCCTCCTCGTCATCACCCTTCTTATCGTGATCGGCATTGCCCTGGTAGGCTATTTTATCAGCGGCGACCGCCGCTCCGGAGGAGATAACCAGATAGGCCTGGTCAACATCAAAGGAGTTATTATTGATGCGAGGGAAACGGTAACACAGCTGGGAAAAATGGCAGGGGACCCTGGCATCAAGGGAATCATCATCCGCATCAACTCGCCGGGAGGTGCTGTAGCACCATCCCAGGAAATCTATGATGAAATTAAGCGAGTCACAAAAATCAAGCCGATCTATAGCTCTCTTGGCACTGTCGCCGCATCCGGTGGTTATTATGTGGCCTGCGGCAGCCAACAAATATACGCCAATCCCGGAACTTTGACCGGCAGCATCGGGGTTATTATGCAGTTCACCAACTGGAAAAAAGTTCTTGATAAAATCGGTGTTGGCAGCGAGGTTATCAAGAGTGGTACCCATAAAGATATCGGCTCCCCCCTGCGGCCCATGTCAGCTGAAGAAAAGGCCCTGCTTCAGGAAATGATCAATGATGTCTACAATCAATTTGTGGTTGTGGTTACCGAAAACCGCGACATTCCCATGGATAAATTGCTTCCTCTTGCAGATGGACGGGTTTTTTCCGGTCGCCAGGCTCTTGAATACGGGCTAGTTGACAAACTTGGTTCGCTGCAACAGGCTATTCGTGATCTGGCCAGAAAGGTCGGAATAACCGGCAAACCGGAGGTGGTTGAAAAAAAGGAAAAACGAGGCCTGCTATGGTACGTACTGGGAGAAAGCCTGAGCAGCAAACTTAATTCAGCCCTGGAGTGTGAGACTCCCGTAGCCGCCTACCTGATGCCAATGGGTAATTAGGATTTTATGGCTTCATAAAAACTCTATTTTCCTTGTTATATTATGCAAATATTATTTTATGGATAAAAACCGGTTAACCATGGATCCCTAAGTCTGCGGATATTTTCACTTGACAAACAGGGACAATCATTACTATTATTTTTTGTTCAAAATAACCTGAAAAAATAACCATATAAAAGGAGGTACAGAAAACATGTCAATGTTAGATAAGACCTGCAAAGAATTCAACGAAGTTCTGGCGTCAAAAGCTCCGGTTCCCGGCGGTGGCGGTGCGGCAGCCCTGGGTGGCGCAATCGGCATGGCCCTTTCCAACATGGTCGGTAATCTTACGGTCGGCAAAAAAAAGTATGCTGAAGTGGAAGATGAGGTAAAGGTACTGGTTGAAAAAGGCAATCAGGTCATCGCTGCCCTTGAAAACCTGGTGGACAAGGACGCGGAAGTATTTGAACCCCTTTCCAAGGCCTACGGATTGCCGAAAAACACCCCTGAGCAGCAGAAATTCAAAGCGGAGACCATGGAAAAGTGCAGTATTAAAGCCTGCTCAGTACCCATTGAAATCATGCGCCAGGCATTTGCCGGCATCAAGATTCATGAACGGATGGGGCAGATAGGCACCATGCTGGCCATCTCAGATGTTGCCTGCGGGGTGGCATTCATGAAAGCTGCATTAATAAGCGGCAGCCTGAATGTGATTATCAATCTGAATACCATCAAAAACCAGGAATTTGTCGAGAAAACCAGAGCAGAAATGAACCAGCTGCTGGAAGATGGTCAGCGGATTGCCGATGAAACCCTAAAACTGGTCATTGCAAAACTGACCAAGTAGAAAGATAACGGCAAAAGTGGCCAACATATGGCTGCCAAAAAAGTTTTACCACCTATAAGATTCTGGAGGAAGTATAATGGCAGAAGTATTAAAAGGTAAACCCGTCGCCGATGCGATGAAAGAAGAATTGAAACAGAAAGTTGCAGCCTTGAAAGGGCGCGGCATCACCCCCACCCTGGGTATTGTCCGGGTCGGTGCCCGTCCTGACGATCTTTTCTATGAAGGTGGCGCCAAAAAAACTTGTGACGTCGTAGATATGGCCTATCAGGTTTTTGAATATCCCGAAGATATCAACCAGGAAGATTTTGAGCAGGCAATCGTTGAAGTAGGAAACAACAAGGCCATCAATGGCATTCTGATGTTTGCTCCCCTGCCCAAACATCTTGATGAAAAAAAGATCCGCAACCTAATTCCAGTGGCAAAAGATGTAGATTGCCTGACTTTAGGCGGCGCTGCTAAAATATTCGCTGATGACCCCACAGGATTCCCTCCCTGCACACCGGCCGCCTGTATGGATATGCTGCATTTTTACAACATTCCCATCAAGGGTAAACGGTGCGTCGTCCTTGGGCGCTCGCTGGTAGTCGGTAAACCGGTGGCCATGTTGCTGCTGCGTGAGCATGGCACCGTAACTCTCTGCCATTCCAGAACTCTGGATCTGCCTGGCGTCTGCCGGGAGGCCGAGATTCTGATTGCCGCTGTCGGCCGGGCAAAAATGGTCAAGGCAAATTTTGTCAAACCCGGACAGATTGTCATTGACGTCGGCATTAACGAAGATCCGGACAACCCGGGAAAATACTGTGGCGATGTTGACTTTGCCGAAGTTGAACCCATCGTAGAAAAAATCACTCCGGTACCGGCTGGAGTGGGCTCCGTAACCACTGCCGTCCTCTGTAAACAAACCATTATGGCCTGTGAATTACAGAACGCTTAAAACGGTCGGCATCGTTTTTTGCTGATTTTAAAAGCCCGGCCATCAGGCCGGGCTTTTCTCTTTTTTGCAGATCCTGAAATCCGGAGGCAGGCATGACCATCAGAGAACAATTGGAAGCAGGTGAACGAACTCACCTTTCTCCCTATGCAACCTTGAGCAGCCAATCAAAAGGCAGGCAGAAACCTGAGGCAGAAGATGCCTACCGGATGGCATTCCAACATGACCGGGACCGGATCATCCACTGCAAATCATTCCGACGCCTGAAACATAAAACTCAGGTTTTCCTCTCCCCCAGCGGCGACCATTACCGGACCCGCCTGACCCATACCCTGGAAGTTTCCCAGATTGCCCGCACCATTGCCAAATCATTGAGGTTCAACGAAGACCTTACCGAAGCCATCGCCCTTGGTCATGATCTTGGCCATACTCCTTTTGGCCATGCGGGAGAAGCAGTCCTCAACCAGCTGCACCCTGGCGGTTTTCGCCATTTTTTTCAAAGCCTTCGGGTGGTTGAAATCCTGGAAAAAGATGGCAGGGGTTTAAACCTGACGATGGAAGTCCGGGACGGAATTGTCAAACATTCCAAGGGCAAGGGCGACATATTATCGGATGATCCCAACTGCACCGCTTCCACTCTGGAAGGACAGATCGTCAGGTTGGCTGATATTGTTGCTTATGTAAACCACGATATCGACGATGCCATCCGGGCCCGGGTAATAAATCGGAATGATATACCTGCGGCTTGCCGCCGTTTACTGGGAGAGCGAAACAGTCAACGAATCAATACCATGGTCACCGATATCATCGACAGCAGCCATAAAACAGCCGGCCAGCTGATGATCAGTCCAAAAATCCTGGAAGCTATTAACCGGCTGCGCGATTTTCTCTATGAACGGGTCTATGACAGCACCATAGTCCACACTGATTTCGTCAAAGCCAAACGGCTATTAGAAGATCTCTACCAGTTTTTCATGGACAATCCAGATACTTTTCGGGAAAAATACTACCAGTCTTATCTGGATAATGCGAGCCTGGAACAGAATGTCTGTGATTTCATTGCCGGGATGACTGACCGCTACGCTTTTTCCCTTTATGCAAAAATATTTCTGCCCCAGCCTTGGCTGATCAAGTAGCTGGTTTTCGACAACATGAAAGCAGGTGGTTAATTAGATTTCGCCGGGAAGAAAAATCGCCGAAGGTGGATCTTCCAGATATTTTTCGGCCCGCTCCCGGACTCTTTCATGAATGGGTACGAGGTCTGCCCCAATGGCTTTTTCCGGGCACCAGCGCATACAGTTGAAACAAAGGATACAATGATCAGCGTAGACCGGATAAGGGGCCAGGGTCAGGGCCGCGACCGGACATTGATCAACGCATACCCCGCACTTGGTACAAAGGTCCTCATTGACCAGCCGAGGTGGTAAAAGTTTACGGGCTATTTCCAGGTTCAGCTTACGCATCTCAGTTGCGGCAGCCTCAGGTTGATAAAAAAGGGCCTGGCTGGATAATTCCAAAGGCTCAGGCAGCTGCAGGTTATGCTCAATGGCGGTTGCCAGGTTCTCAATCAAGCGGTCATCCTCGGCATCGGGATGTCCTGCACCCACCGGATTATCAGATTCCCACATCAGGGAATGAACAGCCACGATTCTCGCTGCCCCGACCAGACCATATCCACGGTCCTTCAATGCTTCACCCATTTCTTCCAGGGCCAGCCCACTGGTCGCCCCGCCCCAGGTCGCAAAAGGAGCCGCGTAAGCCTGTCGGCGCTGTGGTAAGTGGGCAATAAAATCCATCATCAGAGGCAACGCGTGAGAAGAATAGACCGGAGAACCAATGAAAAGGCAGACACGTTCCTCCGTTTCCTCAATTTCCCGCATGATTTCAGATAATCTTCCTTCTTCTTTGCCAAGAACACAAACCGTCACCTGACGGCCATAACCACCCAGCTTTCTTTCAATCACTTTGGCAACGTGGCTGGTGGTTCCAGCCGGTGAACAATAAAAAATAAATGTTTTATACATAATATTATCCTGTATCCAAATTCAAAAGCCTTGAGGCTGCCTTGAATCTAAGCGCGTTAAAAATCCAGAAATATTGCCGGTGGAATATAGCCGCAAATAATCTGCGATTTCCTTATTGACCAGTATCTTCATCATACTTTTTCCAGGCATTATCAGGGTCGTATTTCGTCATTTTCGCTGCTGTTTCTGCGATATCCCTGCCAAGATCTTTTTCATAGATCTTACCTTCCTGGTTAACGATGAAGGTCATAATGCCCGATACCCCGTACTTGGCGGGATAGGCAACGAGGGCAAACCCCAGGATCATTTTATCCTTAACTACATAGTCAAAGGCACCGCCGTTGGCGTGCTTCCCCTGCGCTTTGAGGATCTTGAAATAGTAGCCGTGAAAAGGTTCGGGATTGTCTGTATCAAGCCTACTTTTGTATCCCACCTCAGTGGCTTTCGCAATCAGCGGGCCAAAAGGACTTTCTTCTTCACCCACCTTAGCTTCCCAGTAAAGGCCATCTTTTTTGCCCACACTGCTGGTTAACCGCTGGGCGAATTCAGGACAGCCACCCCTGCAACTGCGATCAATGGCCGCGTATTCCCGCTGGGCATCGGTGTAGGCGTGAAGAACATCGATGGTGTGCAACTCGTTCCTGCCGATTCGCCGGTTGATAATTTCTTCCTTGCCTCCTTTGGTGTCGAAGAACCAGACGTTTTCTACCTGGATAATGGGGAGAGGGAAAGAATAATCCCGGCTGCCGATATGGAGCACTGCCTTGATGTCGCTCTCATGAGCAAGACGATGATCTTCATTATAGATGCTTAGAAACCGCTTTCTACCGTTTTGATCAGCGACCCGGTCGCCTGAAAAGACGAGATCTTCTGAGTCAGGGCCAAGGATAGCTATCAACTCGGCATCGTTATTTTCCTGTACCACGGCAACCAAAACCGTGACCGCCTCCTGGGGCGAGGTGAAGACCTTCTGCTCCATGGCCAGTGGGACCCCGACTAAGGTGAGGGTGGTTGACAGAATGGCTAAGGCCACGAAAAGTATCAGCGTTAGAACATGTACCCATGCTGTTTTGTTTGTGCGTAATTTTCGTCCCATTATATATGCTCCTTTTTTCATAAAAGTCATGTTGTATTCGTCCGGGCCGCCCTATTATCGATTTCTGCGGCCGTGATCATAGCGGCCTGCGGGCTTTCTGTTTGGAGCATTTCTGTACGGGCCTTCCCGGCTGAAACGGCCACGCTTGCTTGAGCTGCGTTCTTCCCTTCCACTACCTATGTTACCAAAAATGTTGTTTTGTCTTTTGTCAGGTTTTCTTTCTCTCCGGATGATGCCACCATCCTTTTTAACCCTATCTTCCCTTACCCGTTCTTGACGCTCAACCTTTCCCGGTGTTTTTCTGCCCGGCTCAGTTCTTACTCTCTGGTCTCTGACAATCCCTCCTCCGCGGCTGGTAGGACGTTGTGTCCTGCTTTTGGGCAGGTATTTCCTGTCTTTTCCAACTGTTCCATGACGTTCGGGAAAGCCGCGGATATCACGTCTGGAGGTTCTCGATCTGATGGAGGATTTACCATATCTACGAGCGGTGTATTTATCTCGATAGGCAACCCCCCTTCTGTGCCTGGGAGAATGATACCAGCGACCAGGTTTTGGATGCCAATTGTGGTGTCTGAAATATCGTGGCCTGTTATGTGCATTGATGTAAACTGAGTGACGGTGCCAGTTGAAATAGCTCCATGAAACCAGAGAAAAGCTGATAAAAGGGCCAGGCCAGAAGGAGATACCGACCCCGGCAATCACCGGGAAAGGACCCCAATAGTAAGGTGGATAAGCGGGATACCACCATGGGCCATAAACGTAGAGGGGATTGTAATAGGGGACATAAACAACATCGGGATTTGCCGGTTCTATGACAATGGTTTTTTCTTTCTCGATAACTTTTTGCTTTGAGGTAGAAGTCAGGTTCCCCTGTTCATAGGCTTTGGTCCTGAGCTTTTGAATGGTGTCCATAACCTCGTCTTCCTGGGCCAGAAAAGCATTGCCCAGACTCGTGATTTCGGTAATCTTCTCGCTCATCAATCCAAGAACTGACGGAAAATGACAGAGTGATTTTACACTCGGATCCCAATCCTTGTTCACCAGTGAATCATCGAGGCTGTCACCCTTCAGCCGTTCATTTTTTTTGACCCAGCGATCGGCTTCAATTACTTCAAGGGGATAGGTCGAAGCCATCAGGACCTGAGACAGGAGGGCATCGGGATAGAGGGCGATGGGCGCCAGCATTTGGGTAAGTTGCTCCTGAGAGAAGGCCTCTGATGCTGCTTCCGCGCCATTTTCCTGTGACTGCCCCGGCACCGGCATCACGAGAAAAAGAACGATGACCAGGCCGGCCGTCATTACCTTGAAAATATTTGTGGTATTCATGATGCCTCCTTCGCAAACCAATGATATAGCGTGCATCTAAAGATAACCAGATTACGAGAAGTATAATCAAAGACTATTCAACTTGCAAATAGTTTAATTTTTTTTAGGGGTGGATTTCGCCGGGAAGAAAAATCGCCGAAGGTGGATCTTCCTGGTATTTTTCGGCCCGTTCCCGGACTCTTTCATGAATAGGTGCGAGGTCTGCCTCAATGGCTTGTTCCGGGCACCAGCGCATGCAGTTAAAACAGAGGATGCAATGATCGGCGTAGACCGGATAAGGGTCCAGGGTCAGTCCACTGGTCACCCCTCCCCAGGTCGCAAAGGGAGCCGCGTAAGCCTCCCGTCGCTGTGGCAGACGGGCAATAAAACCCATCATCAGGGGCAACGCGTGAGAAGAATAGACCGGAGAACCGATGAAAAGGCAGACCCGTTCCTCCGTTTCCTCAATTTCCCGCATGATTTCAGATAATCTCTTTTCTTCTTTGCCAAGGGTACAAACCGGCACTTGCTGAGCATAACCAGCCAGCTTTTTTTTCAATCACTTTGGCTACGTGACTGGTGGTTCCAGCCGGTGAACAATAAAAAATAAATGTTTTATACATCATATTCTCTTATGAGAGGGGGAAGGTTAGGCGTAGGCAGTCCATAATGTGCAACCGTTAGCATAGAGAAATCAACTTTTCAATATTTGATTCAGATCAGAGTTTTTTGGTTTGATAGCTGTTCACAATATCATCCAGTCGTTCCACCAGGTAGAGGGGAAGAGAGATTAAAGGATATTTTACCGTTTGATGCTGCTTGTTTATATTAATAACGGTATCTATCTGCTGAACGGCGGGTGGCTCTGTATTAAACCGGATGGCAAATGGTGACAGTTTGGTACCCATAAACTGATGTAGGGATTTCAGGGTTCCTGTTGCCCCTGATTTAACCTCTATGGGAATGATATCCCCGCCCAGCCCAATGACAAAATCCACTTCAGCGTTGGATGATCGCCCTTCACGCAGCCAGTAATGTAATTCACGGTTTAGATTATCTGCAAGTATGGCTTGCAAATGTTGTCCGATAAATTGTTCGGCAATTGATCCCTGGTTGATGAGTTTGATTTCATCCATCTGTGATATGATACGCCAGTTCAGACCACAAATCGCGTTCATCAGACCAATGTCAAGAAAGAGTAATTTGTAAACCTTTTCCTCAATATCAGCCTGTAATGGCAATCCTGAACAATGACTGTAGACTACCTTGCCAATGACTCGAGCCATTGCCAGAAGTTCAATATCCTTCTTGATGGTAATGCTCTGCTCCTGACGTGAAACATTGCTGTATTTAATTTTCACCCCCACATTTCTGGCCGCAAAATGAAATACCTGGAGCAAGCGATTGAGGTTTCTGGAACCAGCATATTTGGGGAAATCATCACGATAGGTTTCGATGATGGAGTTATGAATTTCGCTTACATCTTTGTAGCTGCGGCTATCCGCAAAAACAGTCACAGCTTCTGGCATGCCACCGATAAAATAATAAGATCGAAGTAAATGCAGCAATCGTTGATGAACAATCTCGCCGATTTGTTGACCTGGATCATAATTATTTATAAAATTATACAAGTGTTCTTCGCCCATTGCCAAGAGGAATTCACTGAAAGTCATGGGACCCATATGTAAATACTGAATCCTTCCTACGGGCATGGAAAAAGTATGGTTTCTCAGGGCGAATTCCAATAGGGAACCGGCGCTGACAACCGGAAGTTCAGGCATATCTTCATAGAAATATCGCAGGGCCGGAATGGCTTCCGGAACGGCCTGAATTTCATCAAGAAACAGGAGGGAATCACCGCCGATGCTCTCCGTTTTCGGCAGAAACTCTATTTGTTGAATTATCTGTTCAGGATCCTTGCCGGAGAAAATGGACGACAACTCGGGGTGACGTTCCAGATTGACATTGCATAAAGTTTGCTGGTTTTGACGGGCAAACAATTCTACTAATGTCGATTTGCCAACCTGCCTGGCCCCCCGGATAATCAGAGGTTTACGGTTTTTATTGTGTAGCCAGGCATGAAGAAACTGTAATTGTTGTCGCTGCATTTAAAACCAACTTCCTTATTCATAACAACAAAACAAACCCAATATATCATAATATAATTATTGTTTCAAGGGTGTGTTTTGATAGATAAATTATATATTGACTCATACTGTCATAAACTCTATAATAGGTCCCTAAATTAGGGAGATAAAATAGGACTGCAAATTAGTACTCAAAGGAGGATCTATGCAACAGGCAAAATTTAGTGTTGAAGAAGCACAAGTGAACTTTTTGAATAATTTTAAAACCTATGGATTTAAGGATAAAAGTGCTTTAGTTCGAACAGCTATTGAACACTTTAAAAATACATTGGAACTTGAAAATTTAAAAAAGTCCGCTGAGTTATATTCTGAAATTTATTGTGAGGATGATGATTTAAAAGAATTAACTGAAACAGCTATAAGTGGGTGGCCGGAATGACAATATTAAAAAGGGGAATGGTTATTGAGGTGAATCTTAATCCAACCCGAGGTTCAGAAACAGGAAAAATCAGACCTTGTGTAATTGTAACCAATAATATTTATAATGAAAGAGTTCCAGTTATTCAAGTTGTCCCTATCACTGAATGGAGCTCGAAAAAAGTTCGGATAAAAACTAATATTGAACTCATTCCTTCCAAAGAAAATGGCCTTTCAAAAAAATCTATAGCAGATTGTTTGCAAACACGCCCTATTGATCATCGTCATAGATTAGTGAAAATTTGTGGAGATTTATCATTAGCTAAGATGCAGGAAATAAACCAGGCTTTACTAATTGTTTTTGAACTTAAATTATAATTTCTTTATAACCGTCAAATAAACGGATTCTTTTAATTTATTTATCAATATCCATGGCATACAGGACGCACTGACGCGGACAGAACATATAGTGCTGTAGGGCAAAAAGCATGATATAGTCAGATTCGAGGTACAAGTTTTTCCATAATCTCTATTTTTATTTCTTATTCTCCAGCCGTTTCTGTTTTTCTGGCGCATCCAGAAAGTTTTCGTTCGACACAACCTTACGACCCGATTCTTTTTCCAATTCCAGCCGCGCATCCCCGGCAATCCGACCACCCTTATGGGCGGCACTGCGGTTTTCACCAAAACCTTGAGCATCCTGAGTACACGTAATTTCCGTGGTTGCCGCTTCACCAAGCATAGAAAAGATCAATTCCAGATCACCCATATGGTCACGCAGATTTTCGCGTTCAAGCTGTTCCTGACCGCTCCTGGTGGTGTTGAAAATCTTCAAGATCAATCCCGAAAAAACAACCATACTTCCCCGCCAGTTTCAATCCACGCCCCCGCATGGGGGGCGACGGACACAATAGCGGGGCAAGACGCGGTGAAAGCCGTTTCAATCCACGCCCCCGCATGGGGGGCGACAAGGGTTACTGCTCCTTCCCCGTGTGATATCCTCTGTTTCAATCCACGCCCCCGCATGGGGGGCGACAGTGTGTCCAGTTCATCTATCAGGGCATGACCGATCTTGTTTCAATCCACGCCCCCGCATGGGGGGCGACGCCAGGAAAAAAGCAGCCCCACCCATACTGCGATTGTTTCAATCCACGCCCCCGCATGGGGGGCGACAATGAGATAGAGGCCGATCTTGCCGGGCTGTATGTGTTTCAATCCACGCCCCCGCATGGGGGGCGAC
>Ga0307991_1000164_pt1 | contig 50459 bp, 40 predicted proteins | sample EllFjometagen131_FD_203146 | JGI IMG/M metagenome (GOLD analysis project Ga0307991, IMG submission 203146) | Marine microbial communities from Ellis Fjord, Antarctic Ocean - #131 | ecosystem: Environmental > Aquatic > Marine > Unclassified | place: Southern Ocean | collected 2014-10-08 | reverse complement strand
CCTATACTTTTCGCTTTTCCATTCATTAATTTGCTAAAGTTTTCTTCATTATTCGCCACCTCATAAGCAATAACTCTTGACGCATCGTTCGCAGACTTTATTAGAATGGCTGATAATAAATCATCCAATTTATACTGAACTTCCGTTTTAAGCCCCGCAATTGTTGGCTCTACCTGAAGAGCCGCATTGGTCGGAGTGATCAAAAAATCTAATGAAAGCCTTTCACCGGCAACAATGGCCGTCATAACTTTTGCGGTTGATGCCGGGGGATATTTTAAATCCGCATTTTTTTCATACAGAACTTCCCCGTTCCATACATCAACAATTATTGCGCATTTTGCATTAACGCTTACCTCGACAGGTTTTTCCTCGACACATCCGGTCAGCAATGCAAACAAGAATAGCAAGCAAAACACAAAGCCCGTATGTCGCCCATAATATATTGTATGTCGTTTATTCATAGTCTAAATCCACGCTTGTAACACGTGTTATATGTCAAGTGGCAAGTAAAAATCGTCATTCCCGCATGCTCTAAGCGGGAACCCAGAACGGCGAAAAGATCCTTCACTTCGTTCAGGATGACAGTACATGTTTTCCTTCAACGTGTCACTTGCCACTTGCCACTTGCCACTTTTTACGCGCTCTCCTCATCCGCCCCTTTGAGGGATTAAAATATCCATGCATGACTTTAGGGACTTCCTTTTTCACATTTTCTATCATTATATCAATACCCACCATTTCAGATGGTATAGATTTTATTTTTAATGTCTCGAAATATTTTAAAGGATCATAATTCAAATTGCGCCATTGTATCATATCTATGTCATATTTTTCCAGAAAAGCTAAAAGAGCTACCAGTTCTTTTTTGTTATCAGTAAAACCGGGCATAACCAGATAATTTATTGACACAAAACCATTATGTTTTTTAGCATTCTTTATCGAATGCAATACATCCTGAAATGAATAATCAATAGGCCTGTAATATAATTCATAATATTTTTTTCTCACACTGTTCATGCTAACACGTATAGAATTCAGTCCTGCCATAAATAACGTTTCAACTACTTTAGGTTTGCTTGCATTAGTATTAAGGTTTATTATTCCCTTACTTGTAGTTTCTCTTATCAACTTTACAGATTGAATTAATGTATCTGCAACCATTAAAGGTTCGCCCTCACACCCCTGTCCAAAACTTACAACCGGATCATTGCTATTTTTTATATGAAAAATAGCAGTCTGAGCAATCTCTTCAGGTGTTGGAGTAAACTTGATCCTAGGTTGAGTAACAGGACATTTTTTGTCCTCCTGATATGAAATACACCCCAGACAAAGAGCATTACAACTTGAAGATGCCGGCAAAGGCCCTTCATATCTTTGTAAGAAAAAATTTTTCGCTGCCGGGCATCCGTAACATAAAGCACAAGTTTCTAAATGCCTCATAAGTCTATTCTCGGGAAACATCCGTCTAAAAACCTTTACATTATTTTTTATCTCTCTAAGATCCATATTTGCAAGCACTTGTCTTTTTTCTCTGTCCACACACATTCCGGTCACATAAAAACCGCCTTTATAATACGCTACAGCTGAATAGCTGAATAAAGGCAGGATCTTTGCCTTGGATGTTTCGTGATAAGCAGCATTATACGTTGCAGTATATCCCGGAGCCATAAATGCACTGACAGCATAACATGTCTTAATTTTCCCGTCAAAAACAGCGCTTGACACCGGTATATACTTACTGTTTATCGGATCGAATCCTATCGGAACTCTATCCGGCAGCATAAAAAGCTCACTATCCGGATGAAGCGGGATAAGTTCCTCCGGTTCTAACGCCACACAAGCAACACCTTTCATGCCAACAGCCTGAAATTCCGGCAAATACTGAATATTGCCTTTTTTATTCGAAATTAATAATTTTGGAAATTCTTTCATGATTTAATCGCTAGCCTCCAGTCGCTAGTCGCTAATATTCAAATCCAATCACTAAATATAATTCGCAAGTTTGCAATCTCAAAGGTTCAAAATAGCTAAAGATCTTTAGAATTCTGAACTTTTTAATTTTTAAACTTTTTAACTTTTTTTCATTCGCTATTTAGCTCTATGCCAATGGGGCAATGATCTGATCCTATCACATCTGACATAATATATGAATCCTCCACTCTTGACATTATTTGACGGCTGGCAAAAAAATAATCAATCCTCCACCCTACATTTCTTTCTCTGGCCCTGGTTTTATAATCCCACCATGTATAGCGGCCAGGATCTTCGCAAACCTCTCTAAACGTATCCACAAACCCGTTTTTGATGACTTTATCTATCCATTTCCGTTCAACCGGTAAAAACCCGGTATTTATTTCATTTTGTTTTGGCCGTGCCAGATCGATCTCTTTATGCGCGGTATTAACATCTCCGCAAATAATAATTTTTCTATTTTTTAGACTATTAATATATTTGAGGAACTTTTCATAGAACTCTAGCTTATACTTAAGTCTTTCGGGCCCCATCCCACCGTTTGGAAAATAAACATTTAGCAGAATAAAATCCTTAAACGTCAGAACGAGAGCTCTTCCTTCTGTATCAAATGTTTTGTTTTCAAAAGTTTTTTCAACCGACAAAGGCTTGATTTTAGTATACACTACTACCCCGGCATATCCTTTTTTTTGGGGATTATTCCAAAATGAATAGTATCCATCTATGTTTATCAAATTATTTTGAAGTTGATCAGGATATGCTTTTGTTTCCTGCAGACATAAAATATCAGGAGATTCTTTCTCGACCCATTCTAAAAAACCTTTTTTTGTAATTGCCCTAATACCGTTAACGTTCCAGGAATATATACGCATGATTAGTTCTTAAGGTCATTCCCGCGCAAGCGGGAATCTTATTAAAATATTCATTTTTGTTGGATCCGCGCTAAGAACATGCGGGGATGACGCCTTTTATTTTACCGATAACCGGTCACCTGTTACTAGCTCTTTTGACTGTTTCAACAAAGTCTTTCACTAACCTGCCGATAGTTCTAAAATCCTTTTTTGCCAAGAGATCTTTTTTAAAAATACTTGCCCCAAAAGCAACTGCACCGGCACCGCAGTCAAAATATTCTTTAATATTTTTTAAATTAACTCCGCCTACAGCCATAAGCTCAATCTTATCAAGCGGGCCTTTAAGCGCTTTAAAATATTTAGGCCCATAAAAACTGGAAGGAAAGATCTTGACCATGGAAGCACCATAAGACCAGGCCCTTAAAACTTCACTAGGCGTTATTGCTCCCGGAAAAACCGGTATTTTATTTTTCGCGCAAGTTTTAACAACTTTCTCATCACATACCGGCATAACAACAAATTCGGCACCGGCTGATAAAGCTTTCTCTAGATCTTCATCCGATAATACTGTTCCAGCTCCTATAGAAATTCTACCCTGTGAAACACTGACTGCCTCAGATATTATTGAAACAGCATCTCTAGTATTCATCGTAATCTCTATTGTTTGAAGACCGGATCTAATAACTGTTTCTATTAAAGGCGTTATATCAGAAATCTCTGTCCCCCTGACAATACCCATAACAGGCGTTTTCTTAAAAGCATTCAAATCCATAATATTGTTATTCCACTTCTGTTGGCGAAAAACTGTTGTAAAATTCGGTATAATTATCCTTGTCACTAGTTTTTCTCAATGCCATAGCAGAACGTGGATGTTCATTAAACATTCCAGTTATCGCATAAGGTATCAAATATCCCCATTCGATCTTATCGCGCATCGGAAGGAAGTCTGAGGCAATAACCTCTAATATCGGCTTAATATTAAATTTAGGATTTTTCAAAAAACCTATCAAGAGTTCAAGCGGGCAATTCCCGGCAGCTCTACCTATACCATAAATCGTGCCATCAATATAATTACATCCTTCAATAATACCTTGGATGGTATTTGCGTATCCTAGCTGCTGATTATTATGAGCGTGCATGCCGATTTCTTTAGTCTTAAGAAATTTTTTATACCTATTTACAAGCTTCTGTACACTTTCCGAATATAACGCACCAAAACTGTCGACAATGTAAACTGCAAGCACTTTGGTTTCTTCCTCGATCTGGGCCAAAGCTTCTTCAAGTTCACTATCAATAGCCCTTGAAATCGCCATAATATTGATCGTTGTCTCATAGCCTTTATTATGCGCTTCATTGGCCAGATCAATAGCCTTATCAATATCTTTCACATACGTAGCAACCCTGATCATATCTACTACACTATCTTCACACGGCAAAATGTCATCTTTTTCCACCCTGCCGATATCAACCATAACCGAAAGTTTTGTATTGCTTTCTACTCCATCAATAATGCGTTTTATATGATCTTCCTCACAGAATTTCCATTTCCCAAACTTATCCGGAGAAAGTAAATTTTTCGAAGCTCTATACCCAATTTCCATATAATCTACACCTGAAGCACAAACAGCTTTAAATACATTTTTCACAAAATTGTCTTCAAAATAATGATCATTAATTAACCCGCCATCTCTTACCGTACAATCAAGAACCTTGATATCTTCTCTAAACATCTTCTTTCTCCTTTTTTAATATTGATAGCAGTCTTCACAGAACAGTATAATATAGTAAAAACTCCTCATCGTAAAGGAAAAACCATATTGTAGGGGCAGGTTCCAAACCTGCCCTATTGAACAATGCGCAGAGCAATAAAAGGGCGGGTTTAAAACCCGCCCCTACTATACCCTAACAAATTCCGCAAGCACTTCTATATGCTTTGTCTTTGGGAACATATCAAAAGGCTGTACTTTATTAAGCTTCCATTTCCCTTTTTCGGACAATATCCCAATATCTCTTGCCAACTTTGCCGGATCGCAAGAAATATATAATATTTTGCTAACATCTTCTGCATTATTAATATTTTCCAACAATTTTCCGTCAATTCCCGTTCTTGGAGGGTCTACCAGCAGAATATTCTGTTTTAATTTATTTCTATCATAAATTTCAGAAAATTTTTGTTCGACACTTGCTTTGTAAAACTTAAAATTCTCACGATTGTGTTCTTTCAGTGTAGTTTTCGCACAATCTATAGCCGTACGCTCGTAGTCAATACCAATAACTTTGGAAAAATTACTATTTAATAAAAAACCAAAAAACCCTACGCCACAGTACAGATCAAAAAACGCAGTATTTTCTTCTGTGCATCCGATCCAATTCTCAAGCGTTTCTGACAATTTCGCGGCTACAGATCTATTAGCCTGTGAAAAAGCACGTGGCGAAAAATAAAGCAGCTTGTCACGATACTTATCCTTAAAAAAACGTTCTCCGGCACCTTCAGAAGACCATACTCTTCCTTCAAAATCCGATTTCAAAGTAATATCATTTCTCTTGCTTGAAAAACTAATAGACTTAAGCTTATCACTTAAAGGTTCTTCCATAACCGGACATTCTGATATTTCAACAATATTTTTGGTCTTTTCATGAAAAAACCCCGTTTTTCCCTTATGCCTATGCAACGTAACCGTGGATCGATAAGAATATTCACAGGGAGATTTAACAATATCTAGACAAGTAAATCCTTTGATCTTTGAAATTTTTTCAATAAGTTCATCTACTTGTTTTTGTTTGTAAAACAATTCCTTTTCATAAGAAATATGTTGATAATGGCATCCCCCGCATATACCATAATACTGGCAAACCGGCTTCGTTCTATCGTCTGAAGCTTCTAAAACCTCTAACACTTTGCCCCTTATATATTTCTTTTTATCCTGCAATACTTCGAATACAACTTTTTCGCCGGGCAAAGCCCCTTCAATAAAACAAACCTTATTGTCTAGCCTGCCAACACCTTCAGCCCCAAAAGCAATAGACTGTATTTGAACTTCTTCTTTTCTCATAAAAATCCTTATGTCTACGAAAAGTAAGGACGTCACCTGCTTTTTCAAAAAGTGGGTGACGTCCCTAATGTTTTATCCAATCACTATAAATTATTAATTAGCCGCGTATGCTTCCCTTAAGCCGTCTTTATAGCCGTCTGTATATCCAGCTTTATAGCCATTACCATAACCAGCCTCATATCCATCTGAATAAGCCGTTCGAGGACTTGTTGAATCAACTTCCTGAACATCGCTGACCTTTTCTCCGCTCATTGAATCTAAAAGCGCTCCACCGATTATATTAACACCTGCACCTGCTAAAGCACCTTTCCAAACATTTTTTCCCTTAGCTCCAGATGCTGCACCACCAACCGCACCTGATCCTGCACCTAACAAACCCTGCCTCAAAAGATCGGAAGAAGAGCTCGCCGCAAAACCCGGTTGAACCGGCATTAAAACCAAAGAAGCGATTATCACTAAACATATCAATCCTGCAAATTTCATTTAAACCTCCTTGAAATAATTTTTAAACTCCGAATATACTATCATATAATCCTGTTCGTGTAAAATGAAAATGTAGGGGCACGGCGCGCCGTGCCCCTACTACTTTTATTTCCGGACCCCGAACCCCGAACCCCGGTAACAGCTCCCCTGATGAGTTCCTCGTTTTTCAAACTTATCATTTATTGCATTAATAACGCTAAGTTTATCATTTATCCATTCAGGCGCCACCAGAATGTCCGGACTTGCATCAGAAACCAATCTCAACATAACACATTCAGGAGAAAGCACTTCTATGAAATCACAAACGCTTTCAACGTAGGCCTCTTTGCTCAAAAGTTCAACTTCGTTATTTCTATAGTTCTTCTCAAGTTCAGTGTCCCTTAAAACATGCAGAATATGTAATTTTATACCATCAACTCTCAGAGCTGTAAGCTCTCTGGCCGTTTCAATCATCATTTCTTTTGTTTCACCGGGAAGTCCCAAAATAACATGTGCGGCAGTCTTAATCCCCATTTTTCTTGTCATTTCGATCGCTCTTACACTATCAGAAAATAAATGACCTCTATTTATTACCTTCAAAGTACGATCATGTATTGTCTGCACACCATATTCTATCCAGACGTCATAATCGTTGCAATATGAAGCAATAAGATCCAACTTCTCCTCGTCAACACAATCCGGTCTTGTAGAAATAAAAAGTCCGACAATTTCAGGATATGCCATTACAACATCATATGCTTTTTTTAATTTTTCCGGTAAAGCATTCGTATTAGTCGCATTCTGAAAATAAGCAATAAACTTATTGATATTCTTTTTTTTAAGCACCTGAATAGATGATTCTATCTGTTTCTCTAAAGTTTTGCTTGTCTCCGCAAAACGGCTAAAACCCAGCTCATTACAATAAACACACCCGCCCTTGCCTGTAGCAGGATCAATATTGGGACAGGAAAATCCGGCATTGAGAGAAATTCTCTGAACCTTTTCACCAAATTTTTCGCGCAAATAGTTGTTAAATGAATAATAATGCATGTAGCTCCTACAAGAAAGTGTCATAGAATCACCGCTCTTTTCATTCGCTAGAGTCAGAGAGTCACAATTAAATTTGACTTCTTAGCTCTGCAGTTCTTTGACTCTAACGAGCATAGCGGATGATGACTCTCTGACTCTTTGATTCTTATCGCAATTTCACCATAAGAATCGTCATCCCCGCATGCTCTAAACGGGGACCAATTAAAAATGTTTTTGTGTATAATATTCGTAGGGGCACGGCACGCCGTGCCCCTACATGTTTATTCTTATCGCAATTTCACCATCAAAATGGTGATCGCCGCAGGAGTCACACCGGATATACGTGACGCCTGCCCAAGCGAATAAGGTTTCATTTCTGTCAGTTTCTCTTTGATCTCATTAGAAAGTCCGGGAATATCCGAACAGTCAAAATCTTTAGGTATTATTATTTTTTCAAGATCACGAAACCTTTTTATTTTCTGAAGTTCACGTTCTATATATGTGGCATATTTAACATCCACTTCGATCTGGACCTTTTCATAATATGAAAGTTCGTCGTCCTCGCCTATAAATTCATTTAAATCCTCATACCATATTCCAGGTCTTTTAAGTAATTGAAGTAAATTTACTTTTCCACTAAGAGGTGCTTCACCTTTATTTCTTAAAAGCGTTACAACTCTTTCATCATTACGCTCAACCAGAATACCGGATAATTTTTCTTCTTCTTTTTTTATTCTATCCATTTTGATTTTTATCCGTTCAACAACTTCATCACTTACCAATCCTATTTTATTTCCGATCTTTGAAAGTCTTATATCCGCATTGTCTTCACGTATCACTATCCGGTATTCAACCCGCGAGGTAAACATTCTGTACGGCTCTTTAGTCCCTTTTGTTACAAGATCATCTATAAGAACACCTATGTAGGCCTGTGCCCGCTGAAGAACTAAAGGTTCTTCTTTTTTTACTTTAAGAGCTGCATTTATTCCAGCAATAAGACCCAATGCCGCTGCTTCTTCATATCCGGTTGTACCATTTATCTGACCGGCCATAAAAAGCCCGGGAAGGCTTTTTGTTTCAAGTGTAGCCATGAGCTGTGTAGGTTCAATATATATATATTCTATCCCATAAGCAGGAGTATTAAACTCAGCTTTTTCCAAACCTTTAATGCTGTGAATAATATCCTTTTGCACATCCAAAGGTAAACTGGTAGAAATACCGTTAGGATAATATTCGTTAGAATCTAACCCTTCAGGCTCTAGAAATATAACATGGGAATCTCTTTCTGAAAATTTAACAACTTTGTCTTCAATCGAAGGACAATAACGTACTCCTGTAGACTTTATCTTACCGCTATATAAAGGCGAACGATCCAAATTGTTCTGGATAATTTCATGTGTTTTTTGATTTGTACGTGTCAAATAACATGATTTTTGAGGTGAATTTATCTTTTCTGTTAGAAATGAAAATGGAATAACAAGATCATCACCCTTTTGTTCTTCCAAAATTGAAAAATTTATTGTTTCACCATCAAGCCGTGCAGGCGTACCGGTTTTTAAATGTCCAATCTTAAAACCAAGTTCTACTAAATTCCCCGACAACCCTATCGAAGGTTTCTCTTCTATCCGCCCACCGGGAAAATGTTCCATCCCGATATGTATCGTCCCATCCATGAACGTTCCCGGAGTTAGAACAACACAACTAGATTCAAAGATTTCGTCCTTCGCCGTTATCACTCCCTTGCAAACACCTTTTTTGACAAATAATTCCTTTACCTCGTCCTCAAACACTTCCAGATTCTTCTGTTTTGTCACACAACTGTACATATATTCATTATATTTTTCCCGGTCTATCTGCATCCTGGATGATCTTGCGGCATAACCCTTTGACGAATTCAGCATACGAAATTGTATACAGCTTGCATCAGCAGCTTTGCCCATTTCTCCACCTAAAGCATCCACTTCTTTTACAAGCTGTCCTTTTCCGATACCACCAATTGAAGGATTGCAGGAAGTATATCCTATTTTGCCTTTATCCAGCGTAACAAGCAGCGTCTTAAGTCCCATACGACTCGATGCCAATGCCGCCTCACATCCGGCATGCCCGCCACCGACTACAATAATGTCATATTTGTTTTTCATAATTAAAAAATGGACCATAACCACTGGTTCATATCGTCATTTCCGCATGTTCTTAGCGGGAACCCAATAAAATTCGTAGGGGCGCCCCTTGTGGGTGCCCAACCCAGTAATCAGGCGGGCACAAGGCCCGCCCCTACTAATATTCCGCTTTATTGCTATACACAATCATCGCCGTAGTCGACTGCTCGGGAATCATCTGATACTCCCCGGTCAATTTTACACCTATATTTTTCTCGATATCAAGAATATTAAAAAGAATTTTTTGATCTTTTAAAGATTCCCATACAGGATATCCTGGACTATATCGTCTGCCTTGATCGGGTTTTATTTTTAATTCATTTCTTATTCTACGATGAACATACTTTGCAAGAGCCTCCGCCAAGTTTACGCTAAAACCATGAAGCAAAAAAGCACGTGTAATTTCATTTTTTTCACCAAGCGACTCTATTGCCTTACTGATCCTATCTCCAACAGTAACAGCCTGAAATGCCACTAGCTCGTACTCTCCAGGAGATGCACAGAAATAATCCGTTAAAGAAATACATTTTGCATCTTCTGTTCTGGAAAATTCGATTTTATCTATTATGGCAGAATCCTCATCAAGAATTTCCATCACATTATCACTAACTCGACATTTAAAATATCCATACACTGCCTTCAAATCCAACCATTTATTCCGAATAGCTTCCTCTTTAAGTTCTTGAAGCAATGGCTTAAATTCTTTTTCAACCATATTCACCTGAATATCTCTATTTTTCAGATTGGTTTTCCACGAAACATTAAAAAGCATTTTTTCGTCGATCATAGAAAACACTTCATCGACAGATATATTTTTCAGTGTTCTCACGCCGTAAAACGGAGGAACGGGAACTTTGTAGTCGCTAGTCGCTGGTCGCCGGCCGCTAGTTACCGGCTGCTGGCTAACGGCTGCCGGTTGCCGTTCATTACTTTCCTCATGCTTTTTAAACTGTTTCTGGTAATCTTCGTACATAGCTTTCTTTCCTTCGGAGCTCATAAGAGTCTGCATGATCTTTAATCCAGTAAAGGCGTCTTTTGAATAAAACACTCCGCCTTTATAAATGCTTCTATCTTCAAGATAAGAAATGGTTTTAGCAAATTCTTTATTTATTGGAGCACCTCCTATCAAAATAGGATATTCCAGTCCCGCTGCTTTCATTTGCTCGACACAAATTTTCATGTGCCTGGCAGTTGAGATCAGTAACGCACTTAATCCAACCGCATCAACATTGTTTTCTTTTGCAGCTTTTACAATTTTTTCTATCGGGACCTGTTTCCCCAGATCAATCACCTCAAATCCATTATTTTCTAAAACCATCTTTACTAGATTTTTTCCAATATCATGCACATCTCCAAAAACCGTTGCCAAAAGAACTTTTCCCTTTTTCTCATTGGTATCGTCAACCATATGCTTATTAAGATAGTCAGTGGCTTTTTTCATAATTTCGGCAGATTGCAACACAAAAGGCAAGACTATTTCTCCTTTTTCAAACATATCCCCTACCTGCCGCATTGCTTCTAGTAAAACTGTATTTACTATACTTTCAGGAGAATTGTTTTTCAGCGATTCCTCTAGAAGCGGAATAATCCCTGTTTTATCCCTATCGTAAATGCATTTTTTAATCTTTTCATCTATTGATAATGCTACCATTTCCACATCTTTAGAACCCATAAAATCAGTGTTTCCGGGCTTAATCAAAGAAAAATATTCAATAAAATCATTTAAGGAATCCTTTCTTCTATTATAAATAAGTGCTTCCGCTTTTTTTCTATCTTTACGATCTATCTGGCTATACTCAACAAAATCAGCAGGATTAATGATCGCCATATCCAATCCTGCTTTTACGGCATTATGCAAATATGCCATGTTCAAAACTTTTCGCGCTGAAAGAGACAAGCCAAACGAAACGTTACTCACTCCTAGAATCGTTAAAACCTCGGGATATTTCTTTTTTACTTTTTTTATCGCCTTAAATGTTTCCACTGCTGAGTTTCTGCTTTCATCTTCTCCTGTTCCAAGCGAAAAAGTGAGAAGATCATATATCAATCTATGAGGTTCAATGCCATATTCTTTTGTAGCAATATTATATAATCTTCCGACTGTCTTAACTTTATCTTCACATGTTTTAGCCATTCCATCTTCATCTATTGCAAGATTTACAATAAAACTTCCATGCTCTTTCGCAAGAGAAAAAATTCTGCGCGCCTTTATTCCTCCATCTTCAAGATTAACTGAATTAATGAAGGCTGTACCCGGATAATTCTTTAAGGCTGACTCTATTACATCCGCATCAGTTGAATCTATCATAAGCGCAGGGGTTAAACTTTCAGCCAATTTCCTGAACAAAAGCACTGCATCTTTCTTCTCTGTCTGTCTTTCTGTTAAGACCGTACAGACATCAACAATATTAGCGCCATCTTTCTGCTGAGTTTTCCCGACTTCAACTATACTTTCATAATTCTCTTCCAATAACAGCGTCTTCATCTTTCGAGATCCCTGCGTATTAATACGTTCACCCACTTTAATCGGACGTTTAATATTATCAATATCAAACCCAGAATAAAAACTTGAATAAAAACGTTTAGCCGGTTTTTTGCGTTTTTTACCTGACTTTAGAACTTCCCGAATGGACTTTATATGCTCAGGACCCGTACCACAGCACCCGCCAACAACATCTATTCTATACTTTTCAAGAAAAGATTTAATGATATTTGCCATTTCATTCGGACCGAGAGTATAAACTGTCTTGCCATCAATTTCCTTAGGTAATCCGGCATTGGGAACGCAGGAAACATATGAATTGCAGCTATCACTTAAAATTTTAACATTTCTTTCCATTTCTGCAGGACCCGTTGAACAGTTAAGCCCTATAACATCTACTCCTAAATATGCCAAAGTTGCCATCATTGCCGACACTTCAGTTCCCATCAACATTCTGCCATTATTCGAAAGTGTACATTGTGCCATAATAACGATATCTTTTTTCTTTTCCGAAATAGCAGACTTCGCCCCGTTAACCGCACTTTTCATTTCTAAAAGATCCTGTCCGGTTTCTATAAGCAATGCATCTGCCCCGCCGTCTATAATACCCAACGCCTGATTGTAATAAACCTCTTTAAGTTCATCATAAGAAATGTTGCCAAGTTCCGCATCATTTGACGAAGGAAGTTTACCTGTAGGCCCCATTGTTCCAATAACAAATCTTGGAAATGACTCTGTCGAAAACGCATCACAAGCCATTCTTGCAATTTTGGTTGAAGCAAAATTTATTTCATACGTTTTTTCGGATAAACCATATTCAGCAAGTTTGATCGGACTACCGCCAAAGGTATTTGTTTCCACCGCATCACATCCGGCGGCCAAATAGTCTTTATGCATTTTTTCTATAAAATCCGGCTTGGTCAGTGAAAGATACTCCAGACATCCAGGTTTATCTTTAAAATCTTCATCCTTAAGCCCAAGCGAATACGCATACGTACCAAAAGCACCGTCAAGCAAGACTATTTCTTTTTTAAGTTTTTCCCTAAAAGTTTTAATCATATACTCTCCCCCAATATAACGTCGAATTAGTGCCAAAGTGTCATCATTCGCTTCCTCCTTCGCCAAATTATTTATATCTTATCTGGCTACGGAGGATAAATCACTCATTAGTATCATCGCTCACTTCGTTCGCTAGTGTCAAAGTTAACTCTGACACTCTGACACTCTGACACTTTGATACTCTGACACTCTGACACTTTAATACTCTGACACTGCTTGCATTTGTCTCTTTAAACTATTTCTAGCACATCTTTTTTAATCCATCCGATCTTACCGTCTGCTCGACGCACTTTATCCCAGTCATCTTTCGATTTAAGAATAATAACACTCATCCCTTCATGCAGCTTAAAGAACTTTGTAGCAGCTTCAAACGGTCCAAACATTGCATCAGTCCCAGAAACAACAGTAATAGCATACTTAGTTTGTATTTCAACTTTATGCCAGATAATGAAAAAATTCAACAAACCCAAGATAATCAGTAAAATCCCGGCTAAAAATAAACTTCTTTTAGCTTCAGGCCGCAGCAACGCCACAACTCCTAAAAAAAGCACTAATGCATAAATTGCTGATGAGAATATTGTTAATTCATTAATGGTAAAACTTTTTACATATGCATTTAAAGGCCTCCAGGCCCAAAACCCCTTATCACTAAAAACTCTAGCTTTTATCTGGGCTTTTGCATAGTTGAAATTAGCATTCATATCTGCATCTCTAGGCATCAACCGTAACGCCCTTTCATAATTCACAATAGCTTTTCCGATCTTTCCTGATTTATAGTAGGCATTTGCAAGGTTATACAGAATGGGAGCACTTTCAGTTCCGTCATTTAAAAATTTTTCATATTCTTTAATAGCTTCAGAATATTTTCCCTGCTGATAAAAATTATTAGCTATTTCAAATGCAACTATATTTTCTTCCTGAACAGAACTTGCCTTTTCTGCAAACAGAACCCCTACACTTAAAGCCACACAAATCAATGCACATAACAAATACTTACGCATCTTGTCTCCAATCAATAGTTTAAAACGTCATTCCCGCATGCTTTAAGCGGAAACCCAATAAAATTGTTTTTACTATATCCCCGCTTCCGCGGGGATGACAATAGTTTTTCTCAAATCTACAGTCTGCTGTCTCCAGTCTGCAGTCTAAAACTTAACTCTTTCCATATAATCTATAATGTTTTTAACTTTTTCTAAAATAGCTCCCGGCTCTTCTATGCCAGGTGTAATTGAAGCATACCTGGCCATTTCGCATGAAGTAAAAACTTCATGAATCCATTCAATTATATTTTGATCGTATTTTTCCGGATCAAGTTTATCGTTGATCATATTGACGGTCACATTACCTTTAGGCAGATCCAGCCTATTGCTTAAATAATCCTGCAAGGTTCTGAATATAATATCGTAAAACTGATCAACATTGTTTTTGGATAAAAAGGTTTCCGCTTTCCGTAAACTTTTTCTGGCAGCCTTAGGCGCTTTTTGAAATCTAGCATATGTTTTATCTGTCCGCATCCGTTGTTTTTGACTGTACACAACATTAAAGACTAAAAACAATACGAATAATACTATTTGTAAGATCCAAAAAATATGATTTTTATACAAAAAACTGTTCCTAGAAGAAAGCGTTCCCGCAGTCTCTTTTATATATACAATATCCTGCCCCACCTCTTCCTGAGGATAAAAAGTGTTCTCTGTACCGGAAGGAGTAAATATTTTTATAACGCTTTCCGATTCAGGTTTTTTTGTAACTTCTACAGGAAAAGGACCTCGCGTTAAAGTTACATATCGTCCTATTTTGGGATTAAAAAAACTAAACGAAACTTCGGGAATTTCTTTTACTTCATCCGATTTTGGAATAAGTATTTGTTCGTAAATTTTTTGGTTACCTTTTTTTGATGATTGCGGTTCATATACTTTGATGTTTTCAGTATCGGTAAGACTTGGAGCAGTTACAGTGTCTAGGTTACCATTGCCCGAAATTGCTATACGCAAAGAGACGGGATCGCCGACTTTCACTTTCTTTGGATTTACAGCAACATCAAGATTAAAATTACCTACAGCACCTTTAAAATTCTCAGGTCGTTCAGATAATGGAAAGGGACGAACCTTAATAGGTATTTCGTTTGACTCTAGATCTATCGGGAACTCTTGATATCCAAAAAGGCCGCTGGAAAAAAAGTCATCATCAAATATACTCCTGCCAAATAATGAAGATTTTCTTGCTCTCTCTTTTTTCACTAACATCTTACATCCCAATCGCGCCGGACCAAGAACATACTCCCCTTCTTTAACTGCGAACAACTCCTGTTTAAAGATAAGAACATCATAAGTGGTCCCACGAGTAGCTTCTTTACGTCTTTCAGGTTCACCGAACTGATCCGTTGAAAACCCTTCATGCTCATACGACGGAAATTCAATATCTCTTAAGTTAGTATTATCTACATACAATTTTATTGTTAACATTAACGACTCATTAACATACACTTCTTTGCGATCTGTCTCTATCGTTAAAAAGATCCTGTCATCGTCGTAAAACCCGGTTGATGTATTATTAGTTTGATTTGCTATTGAAGAAATGGATGATGGTATCCCCGACCTTACCGGAGCTGAATTTCCTGAACTACCTGACCTAGTCGCAACTCCACCCACATTTAGCGTAACCGCTTCTGCCCGATAACTTTGTCCTTTATAATCTATAAAAAATGGTCCAATCTTGTATTGTCCATTTTTTTTGGGAAAAATTAAATATGTATGTGTAATTGATTGTGACATTTTTGTATTCACAACTGATATTTGAGTAGATGGTCCAATATATTTTATTTGCAACCCATCAATCGGCGAAACTTGGGGCGCTTTTACATTTTGTGTACCCGAGATTTTCAAATAAAGATAAAGAGGATTCCCCGGGGATACAGTAGTTCGTTCCAATGAAGCCTCAAATGTAATATTCTCACCAAATACCGATTGTGAAAATACAACCAAAAATAACAATCCTAAAATAACAAGCTTTCGCATATATGCTCCTGTTATGAAAATCGTCATTCCCGCATGTTCCAAGCGGGAACCCAATAAAATTTTCTTGCCATCCACGTATCCGCGGGGATGACATCCTTCCCTAAAACCTATAACCTAACACCTATAACCTACTCTTACTACCAATCTTTTAAAACTGTTGGACGATAAGCTCCTTTTCCCTTTTTTCGTTCAGCTCTCATCATATTTTCTTCTTCTTCCTGAAGTTGTAACAACAACTCCGCTTCTTGCTTTGTCATACCCCCGGAGGGAAGATCCCTTTGTCCGGACTGACCGTCCATTGGCTCATCATCACTTCTATTAGCCCCTTGTCCACCATTTTTCTGTTGATCCTGTTGGTCTTGTTGATCTTGCTGGTCTTGTTTGTCCTGTTGATCCTGCTGGGCTTGCTGATCTTGTTTGTCCTGTTGATCCTGCTGGTCTTGCTTATCTTGTTGGTCTTGTTTGTCCCGTTGATCCTGCTGGTCTTGCTTATCTTGTTGGTCTTGTTGGTCCGGCTGATCTTGCTTATCTTGTTGGTCTTGTTTGTCCTGCTGGTCTTGTTGATCTTGCTGATCTTGTTTGTCCTGTTGATCCTGCTGGTCTTGCTTATCTTGTTGGTCTTGTTTGTCCGGCTGATCTTGCTTATCTTGTTGGTCTTGTTTGTCCTGCTGGTCTTGTTGATTCTGCTGGTCTTGTTTGTCCGGCTGCTTTTGTTTCATTTCTTCTATCTTTTTAAGTGAAAATTCATAATTATATTTAGCATCATGGTCTTCCGGATTTTCCTTCATGGCTCTTTTATAAAACTTTAAAGCCTTTCCATAATTCTTCATAGCAGATTCAGGATTGTTATTTTCTATGCTTTCTCCTGAACGAAACTTAACATTCCCTATATTGTAAATTATATCGTCATCATATTGTTCTTCTCCCGCCGCCATGGCGTTTAAAAACATCTTCTCGGCCTCTACGTAATCGCCTTTCTTGTATAACGCTACCGCTTTATTATAAAGAACTGTTTCACTATTCGGGTTTTCTTCCAATGCTTTGTCGTACATAAGAATGGCTTCATCATACTGCCCCTCATTATTTAATTTATCTGCTTTGTTTACTGATGCGGCAAAAACAGTACTGGTAAGACAAATGTAAATAATAAAAATAAAAAACGTCATTCCCGCATGCTCTAAGCTAGAACCACATAATCTTGTTTCTATCCTCATTTGATCCCCACCTTCGCGGGAATGACGATTAAAAACCCACATACCTACTCTTTCTTTGTTCTATCAATATGTTACATTTTATGAGATTCTTCGTCAGCCTGCGGCCTCCTCAGAATGACGGCTACCCCCCTGTCATTCTGACACCTGTTGCTTCTTTGCACAACAAAGCGCGGGGGAAAGAACCTCTTTCTACATACCACATACAATATACTACATACGGCTTTTTTTATTTCCAATAAATGGTTCGATTAATAACAACAGCAATACAAAAATAATCGGAATTTGAAACCTTTCGTAAAACTGTTTCTTCATTCTGCTTTTTATTTCTTGTTTTTCCATCTTTGACAATTTCTCATCATATATCATATCAAGCCCGAATTCCGAACCTGTAGCTCTCACATACATGCCGCCCGTAGACGCAGCGAGTTTTCGTAAAACGCTTTCATCTAGCCTTGTCTTAACAACATTTCCTTGGAAATCCTTCAAAAAACTCATTTTCCCATCACCACTATTAACAGGGATCAGTTCTCCTTCCGGAGAACCTATTCCAACACATGATATTTGTATCCCATCGTATCTAGCCCTATCAACGGCCCTTTCCAGTCCCCCTTCAAGATCTTCCCCGTCAGTGATTATAATCAGTATTTTTTCTTTGCTCTTAGCTCCTTTATAGCTCTTGATCGCTTCATAAACTGCCTTGGAAATAGCCGTACCTCCTACTGGAATAGTATCAACACTTATATCCTCCAGCACTAACAAAAATCCATCATAATCAACAGTAAGAGGACATTGCAAAAATGCAGTACCAGAAAACACAATAAGACCGATTCTGTCACCGCGCAATTTTTTAACAAGATCTTTAATGGCCAACTTTGATCTTTCCAATCGATTTGGCAAAACATCTTCAGCAAGCATACTTTTAGAAGCATCTAATGCAATAAGAATATCAACCCCCTGCTTTTTTACTTCCTGCCATTTAAAACCCCATTGAGGCCGCATCAACGTAAGCACTAAAAAAACTATAGCAAAAAAAGAAAGGTATCTCTTAAGCCTAATTTTCTTAGGATTAAACTCCCCAGAAATATCTTTCAAGATCTCTTTATCGGCAAATTTTTCTATGATTTTTTTATAGCTCTTACCAACATGCAAATAAAACAAAATCAACAAAGGTAAAATCCACAATAAAATTCCCATTTTTGAAGAAGCAAACTGCATTATGGTATCCTCCTCAAATAGGTATTCACAAGCAAAACTTCTAAGAGAAAAAGCAAAAATGCCGGAAATAAAAAATACTGAAAAAGCTCTTCATAGATGTTGTATCCTATTTCCTCCATAGGTGTTTTTTCTAGCTTGTCAATTTCTTTATAAATATCGACCAATGATTCTGTATCAGTAGCCCTAAAATATTCTCCTCCCGTAATTCCGGCGATCTTTTTAAGCAGCTCTTCATCTATTTGGATCTCTACAGGTCTAAGAACAATATTTCCCATCATATCTTTAAATGGATAAGGCGCCATCCCTTTTGTACCCGCACCTATAGTATAAATTCTTACTCCAAGAGCTTCGGCGGCTTCAGCCGCAGTTAACGGTGATATTTTACCGGCATTATTTCTACCATCCGTTAGCAGTATAACTATCTTTTCTTTAGCCGGGGTATCCTTGATCCTATTGAGAGAAGCACTTATTGCTGATCCAATAGCAGTGCCATCTTCGATCATTCCGATTTCAACTCTTTCTAAATTTTTTTCAAGCCAATCATGATCAAGCGTCAAAGGACAAACTGAATATGCGAACCCGGAAAAAGCAACCAATCCTATGCGGTCATTCGGACGGTTATTTATGAACTTAAGAACAACATCTTTAACAACTTCCAGTCTATCTACTCTCCTGCCTTTTATTTCGAAATCCCTTGCCAGCATACTGGTAGAAACATCTACTGCCAACACAATATCAATTCCTTCAATATTTATCTTTGTTTCTTCAATAGCAGACTGTGGTCTTGAAAAAGAAACAATAACCAAAAACACAATAAATGCTCTTAGATAAATTAATCGTTTCTCAATTTTTACCCTAAAAGAAGAACTTAACCCTGATAATAACGCACCATTAGAAAAACGCATTGAACTTTGTCTGGAATTCTCCCATTTTTTATACACATAAATAAAAATTGGGATCAATAAACAAAATAGCAGCAATAATGGATTAGCGAACTGTATCATTCGTTTTCAATTTCACCTTCCTCATTTTTAACTTTTTTAGTTTGGTCTACAAACCGTTCCGCTGAAGAAAAACTATCTATCATTTCTATCGGTGTCGGCCCATATTTAGCGAATTTAACCATATCGCATCTGGAAAGAAAATCATTAAGAAGTTCTTTATGCACATGTTCAAGCTCTCCGGATCTTTTAGCTACAGCCATAAACTCTTCCGTAGTCATTTCCGGAGCTTTAAAATAAAACCGATTTTCCAGGTAATGCCGTACGATGTCTGACAATTTTATGTAATATTCCTTTGTTTTTCCATGCCCCGGAAGATCCTCCCGCTTTAGGTTATCAAGCTCAATATAAGCAATTTCATGTGCAACTTTTTTATGTTCTTCTTGCACAAATAATTTTTCTTTTCTTTTCGCTATTATCCAGAAAATTATAGCTGCGACCACTATTAACCCCAAAGCTATTAAAAAGAACAGAACGATAGAAATTGATCTTATATAGATCAGTCCTTTAATATCTTTTATATCCGTATCTTTCCCCGTTAATGTGCTTTTGATTGTTAATGGTATCTGGGGGCTCTCTATCACACTCCATTCATTATTAGCTTCTTTTCTATATCTAACAGAAATGGGCGGCACAACGTGCATGCCCGTAGAATACACTCCCATCACATAGATGTATCCTTTTTTATTTTTATCCCGCCAGCCAAATTCCATCGGTCTAGACTCAACAAAAGAAAAGTCTCCAAGATCAGGCGGAACTTCAAGAAAAGAAACATCTGCATTTTCAACATTCTCCACAACAATGTTCGTGTTTATTCTGTCACCAATATAAATATCTTCATTATCTATAGTAGCAGAAATTTCAACTTCCCGTTCCTCTGCGTGAACACCTGTACCTAACAGCAAAACAATAAAAACAACAAGTGTCATTTTTGTTGCTACCACTGTCATCTGTCTTTTGTATTCAGTTCTCTGTCCCCTGTCCCCTGTTTTCTGTCCGCTGTTCTCTGTCATCTGTCTCCTGTTGCTTTCAGGCGGACACATAGGTCCGCCCCTACTCCTGTCTCTATCCTATCCTTTTCTCAATCGTCTTTCTCTTAACTTAAAAAACCTTATCAATGGATCGACATAAGATTCATCCGTAAAAATGTTTATACAATCAACGTTTGCTGTCTTTAGAATATGCTCTCGTTCGGCAATGAGTCTTTTTGCGTTATCACGATACTTTTGTCTCACTTTTTTGTTCGAAGTATCGATAAGATATGGTTTATTTGTTTCCGCATCATGCATTTTCACAATTCCAGTATCCGGGAGATCCCTTTCTGCAGGATCATTTATTGTAACCGCGATCACATCGTGTCTTTTATTTGTTATAGAAAGTTTTTGCTTAAAATCTGGTGCAAAAAAATCCGAAACGATAAATGTAACCGTACTTCGAGTCTTTACTTTATTCAAGTATTCAAGTATCTGATTAATGTCTGTCTTCATTCCAACGGGTTTATTGTGCAAACCTTCCCTCACAACACGAAGAACATGGCGTACTCCTTTTCTTGGAGGTATGAATTTTTCTACACGATCCGAAAAAGTTATCATGCCTACCTTGTCATTATTCTGTATAGCAGAAAAAGCTAAAACAGAACAAAACTCAGCAGCCATATCGCTTTTCATTCTGTTTCTTGTCCCAAAACGACAGGACATAGACACATCCAACAAAATCATTATAGTGAGCTGCCGCTCTTCAACAAACTTCTTAATAAAGGGATGCCCGGTACGAGCCGTAACATTCCAGTCAATTGATCGTATCTCATCACCGGGCAAATACTCTCTTACCTCGTCAAACTCTATTCCGGATCCCTTAAAAACACTTTGGTAACGTCCCGCAAAAACATCTGTAACTTTACGTGATGTAGTTATCTGTATCCTTTTTATCTTTCTAAGTACTTCTTTAGGAATCATCTTTCTCCGTTTCATGTTTCACGTGTCACGTGACACGTGCCACTTGCAACAAGCTCTTTTATTCCCCACCTAAGGTACTTCTACCTCATCAAATATCCTTTTAACAATATCTTCTGATGTTTTTTCTTCCGCTTCGGCTTCATAACTCGGAATCACCCTATGCCTTAAAACATCTACACCTATAGACTTAATGTCCTGTGGGGTTACATATCCCCGTCTTTTTATAAACGCATAAGCTTTTGCCGCAAGCACTAGACTTATCCCCGCCCTGGGTGAAGCCCCATATTCGATCAAACCGTTAAGATCTTCGATTCCGTACTCTCCAGGTTGCCTTGTAGCGAAAACTATATCAACAATATATTTTTCGATCTTTTCATCCATATATATTTCGTTTACAAGTTTTCTGGCTTTCAGAATCTTTTCTGGTTTAATAACCGGTTGCGTTTCAAACTTACTATCCGTAAACGCCATCCTTTTTAAGATCTTTTGTTCTTCTTCCTTACTTGGGTACGTTACATTAAGTTTCATCATAAACCTGTCAACTTGCGCCTCAGGAAGTGTATAGGTTCCTTCCTGTTCAATAGGATTCTGTGTAGCAAGCACAAGAAAAGGTTCTGCCATAGGAAAAGTGTTTTCTCCTATCGTTACCTGCCTTTCCTGCATGGCTTCTAAAAGTGCGCTCTGAACTTTTGCAGGTGCTCTATTTATTTCATCGGCCAATATTATATTCGAAAAGATAGGCCCTTTTTTAGTGGTAAAGGCCCCATCTTTTGGACTATAAACCAAGGTCCCGATCAGATCCGCAGGCAAAAGATCAGGTGTAAATTGCAATCGCTGAAAACCCGTATCTATTGCCGCAGCAAGCACCCTTACAGAAAGTGTTTTCGCCAGGCCCGGAACCCCCTCTATTAATATGTGTCCATTGGCAAGAAGTCCGACTAATAGCCTTTCAATAAGATATTCCTGCCCGACAATAACTTTCCTTATTTCGAAAAGAAGATCTTCTATAAAAACACTTTCTTTCTGTATTTTTTCGTTAATTGCAGTTATCCCCTGAGACATTTTAACCTCCTTTGAATATTAAAAACAAAACGTACGTATGATTATGAATATTATAGTAATTTACATCTAACTATTATATAGTATGCGTTTTTCTTTTTCAAGAAAATGAAACATTTCTTTAAAAATAACTGCTCAGGAATTGAAAAATTCGGATATATCACTAATTTGTGATGTCCGACGGCATTTTGGCAGAGCATTCAAGAATGTTTTCCCATAAAACTTCGTATACACTCTGGGGTCAAGAACAGCAACTACTCCCCTGTCTGTTTGACTTCGAACAAGCCTGCCAAACCCTTGTTTAAAGAGTATTATAGCCTGCGGGAGTTGATACTCAATAAAAGGATTCTGACCTCTGTCCCTGACAGCTTCGATCCTTGAGGCTATTACCGGATTTGAAGGTGAAGCAAAAGGGAATTTCGTAATAATTACGCATTCTAAAGAACTCCCGGGCACATCAACTCCCTGCCAAAAAGTAGTGGTCCCCATAAGTATACAGTCAGAATTCCTCTTAAAAACATCTAAAAGCACATATCTAGGCATATCTCCCTGTTTTAATACATTTTTCTCATGTAGCTTCTCTTTTATTATCGCTGAAACACTATTAAGCATTTGGTAGCTTGTAAAAAGAGCAAACATTCTCCCACCCAAGACATCAAACAAACTCAATATATATTCACTTACCTGCTGTTTGTATGCATTGAAATCACTATTAGGATCCGGTATCCCTTCCGGCGCATAAATAATTACATTATTTTTATAATCAAACGGTGAATCTAAACTCAATTCATCACAATCATCAACTCCAAGTCTTTCTTTTAAAAAATTAAAGTTTCGTTTTTTATTATTATCTGAAGTAAGAGTGGCCGAGGTTAATATGACCGGGGATATTTTTTCAAAAAGATACCCTCTCATTTCATCCCCTATCTGAACGGGGGTAGCACAAAATTTATAATCAATTTCCTTTTTATATTGTTCTATATTTACCCAATAAACGTAATTTTTACGTTTAGGGCCGAAAACAAATTCCAAACTTTTACCTGCGTCTCTGGACCTTTCAGCAAACGCATTGATCTCAGCTTCCACATCTGCATCGAGTATCTTTTCTATTACCTCAAAAAGATACTCCGATAGATCAAGCAACCCATTGCTAAGATTACAATCATAAAAATCATTTCTATCCAGATTTACGCTGTTTTCTAACCCACCAAAAGTTATTTCGGAATTTTTTTGCAGAATATCTGCATCTGAATCAAGACACTTCAACTTCTCCCTTACCTTGGATTTTTCTTCCGCCAGTTGATTTAATGCAGCTTTTCCTTTTTTCTTGTCATCAAAAAAATTCAATATTTGGCGGCTAAGAAACTTTACGGCGGAGACACTTACAGCTTTTCCAAAATATGACGTGGCTACGTCTTCAACAGTATGAGCTTCATCCAGAACTAAAGCATGAAAATCCGGTAAAACCTTTGTACCTGAAACAAGATCGGCAAATAAAAGCGAATGATTAACTATTAAGACATGTGCCTTGGACTGCTGAAAACGAGCTTTCATATAATAACAGTCTCTATAAAACTCGCATCGCCGTCCTAAACATAAATACGTTTCTCTTGAAAAATGATTCCTCACATATGGCTCCGGAACAAAATCCAGATCCGACAAAATTCCACTATCAGTTTTTAAAAGCCACTCATTAATCTCTTTAATTTGTGTATTATTGCTATCTTTTGACCGTAAGGCGCTTTTCGCCATCTTTTGGGCTTTTCTTAAACACACATAATTTTCTGACCCCAAACATAATGCATATTTAATTTTTTTATTAAGCACCTCTTTCAGAAAAGGAAGATCTTTTATATATATCTGATTTTGCAGTGCTTTAGTATAGGTCGAAATAACAATCCTGCCATTTTCATTTAGAGCCCAGAGGATCAAAGGCACCAAATATGCAAGTGTTTTCCCTATACCCGTACCGGCTTCAACAATAAGATTTCTATCTTTTTTGATAGCATTGCTTACAGCCTCTGCCATCTGTATTTGCTGCGGACGGGTTTCATAGCCATCCAGCTTTGCAGAAAGTTCACCGTTTTCCTTAAAAAAATCTTGAATAAAAGACATTTGAAATGATTCTTTAGATTGCAATAAAATATGAGCTGTAGATAGGTGAGAAAACCTGTATTTCGGGGCTTTCACAACACACGTTCACTCTGTTAATAAATTTTCTTATTCTCGCCATTGTTCCAATACTCGAGCAGTTCTAAACATTCCTCTAACATAAACCCGCTTTTGATCTCCATATTTAATTTTGCCATCTCTTTGATTTTTGCTACCGGCAACATAAGCTCATTGAATCCGAGTTTTTGCACATCCGGAATACTTGTGCCGTATATCAACCGGTCTATTCTTGCCCAATGAATCGCAGAAAAACACATTGGGCATGATTCAGTTGTTGAATAAATTTCGCATCCGGAAAGATCAAATGTCCCCATCAAAGCTGAAACCGCTGTTATAGCGTTAATCTCAGCATGATGCGTAGCATCATTATCTTTAAGTACGGTATTATGACAAGAGACAAGAACCTCCCCGTCTTTAACAATAACCGCTCCAAACGGCCCGCCGTCTCCGGCATTTACCCCTTTGTAAGCCTCGTCAATAGCCCTTTGCATAAATCGTTTATTCATATAAATATTCCCCAATTTAACTGCTAAGTTCCTTTATATCCACATAATAGTCAAAAAACATTTTATTTTCCCATCTATTGTCATTCTGAGGTTTTACTATTTTCTCTTTGTTAAAACCGAAGAATCTCATCTTTATTTATTCTTTAATTCTATGGAGATCCTTCACTTCGTTCAGGATGACCATGACGACTCAATTCCCATCAACTATCTCCTGCCCCCTGTTTCCTGTCCTCTGTCTACTGTATCTAGTCTGTGGTCTATCACCTAATCACTGTTCTTCTCATCTATCCGCTTAGTAAGTTCTTTTACTGATTTATCCAGCTTATCAAGGCGCCATTCAAGATTGGATAAAATCCAAAATTGAAAATGATTAAGCCTCATATATGATTCAAGAAAAAAGATAAGTTTTATTGAAAGAAGAAATATTCCAACCTCTAGCATGAAAAACCGCATTCTTCCGCCATAGATAATAGACAAGGCAAAAACTACCACAACCAGAATGATAAAAACAAAATTTATTATTCTGGATTTATTTGTCGGTACTCCTCCAATCTTGCCAATTATACGTCTAATGTTCTCTCTCTCCTGCTCAAAATCTCTTATTTCAGATTCAAGTCCGCTCTCTTTACCCTTAATATCACCTTCATTCCTATTATCATTCATTTTCTTCCTTTTGTCGGATGAATTTTATTTTATATCGTCCTGTTCCTGCTCCTGCTCAGCATTGTTGTGCGCAAGTGTAGCAACAGTAGCAGCTGTTCCTGCTCCCGCAATAAACCATCCTGCCGCACAACCCGTTAATCCCACAACATATAAAACACAAATAAGAATCAATACTTTTCTTCCAAACAAAACCCACCTCCTTTTTTTGTTAATTATCAAAATCCCCTTCATCAATAATATCATACGGAGTCTTTATCTGGTACCTCTGACTTAATCCCAAGATCTCTTCACTCTGCTTCTCTTTGTCACCTAACCCCATAGTATTCTGACTAATAAGATAATATGTTTTCATGAATGCCCATTCTCTGGCGATCTCGGAAGTCCCCACAGATGCATTTTTAAGCGATCTTTTAAAAATAAATTCTTTTAGCTGACCGTTAATTTGCCCCAAAATCTGCATAGAAAAAATATCCTCATCCTTAAAATTTCCATAAATGACAAATGACCTTCCCTGATAAAAATCAGAAAGATATTTTGGATACACCCCTTCGGCATCCAAACCGGTGATACGATACCTAACATCAATTAAAATCGGATCTTTTATCTGTTTGTAAAAAGCTTTGAACTCTCTAATAATATCGCTAGTCGTCTCTGAAAAATGACTCCACCCTCTATTTTGAAAAGAAATAAAATCCAATAAATATTTATTAACTTTTCTGCCTCCGCCGAAACAAAATATCGGCCGTATCATATTATTCTGTCTTGTTATCTCCTGAATAATTTTTTGAGAGTCCAACATCCCCGTAGTTGGTCTTCCATCAGTTATCAAAACAATGTACGAAGGATACAGAAGGATCTTTTCCGCAATGATCCCCAAAAGTGCTTTTTCAACATCCGTTTGCCCGATTGCGTGCAACTGCGATATGAAACTTTTTATTTTATTGATAATACCATCCGATATCCGCACGGGAGCATCTTTAAACTTTATTATATTTCCTCTAAAAGCGACCACATTAACTCTATCTAACGAATTATGCTCGCCCAATGATTCGATAATACTTTTCTTTAAAAATTCTAATTTGTCTTCTGTTACACTTTTCGAAGAATCTATCAAAAAAATGACTTCTTTCGGCATTACATTGAAGTGTTTTCCTTCTTTAACGCTAATTGTGATCTTAAAATATTTTTCAGCCGATACAGGATCATTAAACGTTACAACCTCAACATCCAGTTTCTCTGTAACATCTTCATACTCACCAAGTCTGGTTCCGGATCTTTTCACCGCAACCTTATCCATCAGATCATCCGCTTTGTCTGATGTTCTCAAAAACTCTGTGTTTTCTTTTTCAACAATTGGCCTTACATACTCCTGCTTAATGGGCTGCCCACTGGAAAGGGAGGTTTCTGTTGTTACCACTTCATAACTTACCCTGGATGCGTCAAAAGGTTTCTCAGAAAGAGATCTTCTATCCGGATCGGCATCTTTTGTTGCCTTTTCGACTTCCTTCCTTCTGATAAAATCCGAAGCAATATCCTTATCATGTTCTGCGAAAAGATTGTCAATACCAAACTGCCTAAGATCATCTTTTTTCACTTCTAATGAAAAATCTTTTGGAGCATTTTCCTCCAGAAACATATCCTCAAAATCTTTATCTTCAAAAAGCGGCCCCTTATGAGAAACTTTAACAGTATCCGCTTTAGGCAAGACTTCTTCAAATAGATTAACATCCGCAACTTCACCAACAACATCCTCTAAACGAAATATTTTTCGCGTATTATCGTATACATCCTGAAATCCCGGCAAACTAATAAATGGAGATACTGCAAAAAATGCCGCATGCAGCAAAATTGATATCAATATAGCAATAAAAATAAACTTATCTAGTCTCAACTTCAATCCGCCTTATTTCACTCCCGGCTTTTTCGCTCAGCCGATTTTCTGGATATTTTTGGACCAATTCTCCGAAAGCTTCCACTGCTCCACGAAAATCTCCGAATTTATCAAATGCTGTTCCGGCCTTAAAAAGTGCCTCAGAGCAAAGCTCTTCGTCTTCATAAAGAATAGCGACCATCATATACTGTTTTGCCGCCTCCTCATATTTAAGCATTCTAAGATTAACATTCCCTATTTCGAATCGTGCTTGAGCGCCGATCATATTTTCCTGATAATCTTCAAGCGCATGATTAAAATAGATAAGCGCCTTTTCAAAATCCCCCATACGCAAATATATCTTTCCCAACCCGAGAAAAGAACGTTCCCTGAAAGGCGATCCGATTTTGGTAAAAACCGCTTTATCAAAATATTTCATGGCTTCTTTCCATTTTTCTACAGCGACATAATTTTCTCCGAGCATATAGAACGTTTCACCTTCACTTGCAGATCCAGGATATTTTTCAAATAATACTTTAAGAATTTGTATAGACTCATTATTTTTCTTCTGTCTGAAATAAAAATCAGCCAGCCATCGATATACGCCTTCCGGTAAAATATGATCAGGTTTTTCATTAATAAGCTTGCTATATGTGTTCGCAGCTGCCTTTAGATCCTCTTTTTGAAAATAACAATATGCTGTCGATTCCACAGACTTTTCATAATATTTCCCATCTGGATCTGTCAATAATTTTTCCAGTGACGCAATGGCTTCACTCCATTGATTTTTTTTCTGATAATTCATTGCGATAGCATATTGTGCGGCTGAAACTTCTTTCGAATCCGGAAATTCCCTGACAAATTTTTCGAACGCATCAATGCTTTTATCATATTGCCCCGTTTCAAAATATGCGGTGCTCAGTTGGAATAAGGCGTTTTTCCGTAATGGGTTTTTTTCGAAATTTGCGATAAACTCCAAATAAAAATTTATCGAATCTTCGAATCTTTCAGCTGCCAACATCTGCTGCCCCAGTTTTAAAAGCACTTCCGGAGCTCTCTTATCTGTTGGATATTTTTCAAAAAACTGGCCGTAATATTTAACTGCTTCTTCATCAAAACCCAGTTCCGCAGAAAGCCATCCAACGTCATAAAGCACATCTTTCAAAAAAAGTGTATCCGCTCCCCCAGAAAGCAGTTCTTCATAAAGCTCAAAAGCTTCCTGACCCCTACCCAAGCCTATTAATGTTTTAGCTTTTACATATAACGCTTCTTCAGATGAGCCATTAACAATGTCTATGTACGTATTTATGCTGGAAATACATTTTTCAAAATTTCCTGCTTCATACAATGCCCAGCATTCATTTAGTCTGGCTTTTTTTCCAAACTCTGTATCCGGATACTTATGTGCAATGTCAAAAAAGATCTTTTCGGATTCAGCAAATTTTTCTTCCTGAAAATAACTGTTTCCCTGAAGAAAAAGTATCTGCGCTTTTGTTGCCTTGGACTTTAATCTCTCGAAAAATTTGTTTGCTTTCTCTATTACCTGTGAATACTGTCCATTCTTATATAATGCCGAAATGAGCCCTAACAAGGCCTTTTCGAAAATCTTAGGATTCTCTCCGTATCCAGAAGCTCTTTCATAATAAAGAGCTGCGTTTTTATAATCTTCGGCTTTATAGTAAGCACCTGCTGCCCTAAATGCCGATTCCATTGATAGTTCGGTGTCAGAAGACTTTTCTAATGCCTCGGTATAATTTTCCGCAGCCTTATGATACGCACCTTCTTTCAGAAAGATATCCCCCAGTTTCAAATACGCGAGAACAACATACTCTCCCTTATCGTATTTAGAAAGAAAATTCTTCAAGATTTCTTTAGTTTTCGCATATTGTTCTCTTTCAGAATATATAGCCGCATAATAATACCATGCGCTTTCGGTCACATCCGCTATGTAGTCACCATTTAATAGACCTGTTATTATATTTTCCGCCTCTTCATGATCTCCTTTTGAAAGAAAAATTCGCCCGCGGATAAGTTTTGCCCTATCCATAAACTCCACAGAAATATCCTTTTTTAAAAATAGATCAATACTGCTCAAGGCCTTTTCATATTTACCATCAAGAAAATAGCACTCTACCGTTCTATAGCCAGCCGTCGTCAAGAAACTGCTTTCCGGGTGCTTTTTGATGAAATTCTGATATGCCTTGGCGGCCATATCATACATGCCTCGGGAAAAAAGACCATTAGCGAAATCAAAATCTTCAGTTTCTCTACCAATAACCGTATTGCCTTGCGAATGGGATGTCCCGTCAAAACTCGCCACAAAAAACAACACTATGAGCCATGTACTCAAAAATTTAAGTATTTTTTCTATTTTCATTTATCCTTTTCTTTCATTGTAGCGAATGAAACATTCCAAATATCAGATCCTGCACAAATATCCAAGACTTTTATAACATGTTCGTGAAAAGTCTCACGATCAGCCCGTATTATCACGGACTGTCCGTGATATAGCTGTGAAATACGAACCAGCATTTTTCTTAGCTCATCCTGTGTCAATTCTCTCTGATTTACTATTATTGTCCCGTCTTTTCTAATGTTGATAATAATTTCTCCCGGCGCACGTTTAATGTCGGTAGAATCAGAGGCGGTCGGAACCGTAATGTTGATCTCAGTTTCAAGCTGATAAAAAATGGACGCTGACATAAAAAATATTAAAAGCAGAAAAATTATATCTATTAGCGGAGCCATTTGAATAACCGGTCTTTCTATCTGGATTTCTTTACTTGAAAAATCCATTATTCCTCCTTGTGTTTACATGTAAATTACAAAAAGAACTTAACCACTGAGCTCACTGAGACTCTTTAAAACAAAAAATAAAATCGTATCAAAAAATTAGCTACATAATTCACAGTGATTTGTCTTTCTTATTAACTTCCTCTGTGTATTATGTAATTCCAGCCTAAGTCCCGCTCTTTTCCGCTATTAAATGATATATCTCAGTAGAGATATCTTCCATCCTGGAAACAATATCACGTATTTTACCTCTAAAATAAGAATAAAATATCATTGCCGGAATGGCAATGATAAGACCCGTAGCTGTAGTTACCATAGCCTTTGATATTCCGCTAGCCAAAAGAACAGGCTTAACTGCTCCGGCTTGGAATGCGATAACATTAAATGCCTGGATCATCCCTAGCACCGTACCCAGAAGCCCTACCATAGGAGCTATTGCGGCTATATCTGCCAGATAACTCAATTTCTGTCTCAAATCCTCAATGGATCGTCTGCCTTCATCTTGAATCGCTTCTTTAATAACTTCCTGATCTCTTCCAACATGCGAAAGCCCTGTTTCTACAATGTTAGCAATAAGATTATTGTTTGATGAACATAACATCCTAGCTTCCTGCGTCCTTTTCTTTTCAAGAACAGCAAGAACCTTTTCAAGAAACTTCTTGGGAAGAAGTCTTTCTGTTTTCATGGTAAGAAAATAATATATTATAAGCCCCAGACCTGCAACCGACAAAAATGCCAGCAAGATCATTACCCCGCCGCCGGATCTCATTGTTTCCCACATGGTCATACCGTTTTCGGCAGTCTCAGTTTTTGGGATATATTTTTCCATTTCATCCGCTGCAAAAACCCACTTCGCATGGGATATAATCACAGTATTCATGATCAAAAAGACAAAGATCTTTATTTTTTTGCAAATCATCATAATTTGCTCCTTTCAATTAGATTATAAAACAGCATCAGTTTGTTTATACCTTGAACCCTATCCCCTTGAACTTTCATTCTTTAAGATTATACTCCCTTGTTCCCAAAACTGTAAAGAAAAAGCTATTAACAGTAAACTTATTAGAACACAAACAATCCTCCCGCATCATAAAGCGGTAGATTTTCACAAAAATAGTACTTTCTTCCATGCTTTTTAAACATTTCGTCTATTCCAGAGATATCCGGATGTTTCCTAATATCTCCTAAAAATATCACACCGTCTCCGGGAAGCATCCCCCCGGTTCCTCCTAAAAATCCATATTTTTCTCCGGGAAGCAAGATCGATCCCGTAGATATATGTAAAACATCAAGCCCCTCTTTGCGAGCGGCCCTCAGCACACCAAGATCAGAAGTTATGAGCGCCCTATCTCCCAACGCTAACACCGAACACCTAACATATCCCTGTTTTACATTTATTCTTTTTAACCCTCTTTTTTTAATCTCATCTATCACGATACTATCCGTAAAATCAAAATTATGGAAAACATGGTCGCCTATTCTTAATGCGTTATATAGGGCAGTCTCAGGATACTTACCGAAAGGGATCTTCTGTCCTTCAATCAGTTCAACTCCGGACTCTTTTAATGATATAAGTTGTTTTGGGTGAACTGAAGGTGAATAAATAAGAGTATTACTGTCTATTTGAAAAAAATATATATCGGGATGACCAATAATTGAGTCATAAACTTTGAGCGCATCAGGGTGAGTGCTACCCTCAAAAGACAAATATTCTATATTCGGGAATTGACGTTTGATACCTGAAATATATTCAGCGGGGATTCTATTGTCGTGTAATAAAATCATTGTTTTTATATGGAACATACCAATTTTTGCATGTGATAATAATAACCGTCATTCCCGCATGTTCTTAGAGGGAACCCCATAAAATTATTTTTAGTGAGTTCCCCGGGCATGCCCGGGGAACTCAGAACGGCAATATGATCCCCGCATCCGCGGGGATGACGGTCTATTCAAAGATGTTACGCCAACATATCTGGCGACAAAATGTCCTCCGCAATATCTTTCTTTCCAAACAAAATCTCTGTGTCCTTAGAAAAAGCTTTTACATTCCCCCTGGGAATATTCTTATCCTCACCTATACAGAGCTTTTCTCCGCTGAATATTTTACGAATACTTTCCCTGTTCATTTTTTCAAAACCAAAAAATGATGCCGCATCTCTCGGATTGTAATACACTTTCTCTACTGCTGTGATTTCTCGGTCAATTTTTTTCAATATTTTCGAAAAAATCCAGCTTTCCGCTTTTTGTCTAAATGCAGGATGAAATGGGCCGGCAAGATAATTTTCGTGATTAATCAACCCTTCTGAAGGATGCAATCCGCATCTTATGACTTTTATATTATTTGTCTCAAAATATACTATAAGCTTAGCAGCTCTTTTTGTTGCCTCATTCTCTTGTAAGTGCACGTAGCCGCCCTCAGCCCATATCTTAGCAAGTTCAGTATCTTTCATTACTACTAAAGGATATATTCGCACCTCTGGAGCTTTTAACTGTTTTGCTTTTTTTGCGGTATAAAATTCCTCTTCTTCAGAACTTCCAGGAAGCCCTAGCATCATTTGAAAGCCAAGATCTAATCCCAGTTCAGAGATAATATCCGCGGCTTTCTCTACCGTTTGTTCGGTATACCCTCTTTTCGAGGCTTTAAGAACTTTATCTGACATAGACTGTACCCCAAGTTCAATACACTTAACATACCGTTCTTTTAAAAAACGAACAATATCTTTGCTGATATAGTCGGGACGCGTAGATAAGCGAATACTTTTTATAACTCCGTCTTTTATATATTTTTCAATCGGTCCTAAAAATTCTCCCTGCAGATCTAAAGATAACCCGGTAAATGTTCCTCCAAAAAAACCAACCTCAATATGATTCTCCTCTTTTTTTATCGTAGAAAGATATTTTTTGATCGTTTCGTCAACAATTCCGGGAGTAACAGCATCTTTGCCGGTTATTTTCTGCTGATCACAGAAAACACATTGCTGAGGACATCCGCTATGTGTAATAAAAAATGGAATAGTATAGTGTTTCATAAGAACCGTATGTCGTATTTAGTATATTGTATGTAAATAATCCTCCGTCATTCCCGCATGTTCTACAAAGTCCTCCGAAGCTTTAGCGAAGGAGAAAGCGGAAATCCGGTAAAAACAATTTCATTTGATCCCCGCTGCAGTTTATGCCCGCGAAGACAGGTATGGGAATGACGTTCTATTCTCAAATATTTTAGATCCTATTTATAAAATCCAATATATCCAGATCAATCTCTTTAAATAATTCACGTAGCTTCGTCATGGGAAGTCCCAGTATATTGAAATATGAACCATCAATATCATCGAAAAGCATTGCGCCTACTCCCTCAATAGAAAACCCACCGGCTTTATCATACGGCGCAAGAAATCCAAATATTTTGTCTTGTTCTTCCTCTGTCATATCTTTCACGCAGATAATACTTCTTTCACTGCCTTTAGCTTTCTTCCCGGAAGAAGTGTCAATGACACATAAACCGGAATAAACTTCAATTTTTCTGCCGGAAAACTCAGCAAGCATATCTCTAGCTGCTTTTTCATCTACTGGTTTCCCAATAAAATGATTTCCCTGCATCACAAGAGTATCCGCACCGATAACAACATCTTCCGGTTCAATTTTCCCCGCCACCGATTCCGCTTTTAAAGAGGCATTTGTTTCTACAATATCCGCAATGTCACAGTTCATATCACTTATTTCCGTTACATCGCTGGTCATTACCTTAAAATCGATCCCGCACTCCGAAAGTATACGTGCTCTTCTTTCAGAAGCGGAAGCGAGTATTATTTTTTTCATATATCCTCCAAGATTTTTGCCTCGTTGATCTCACTATGTAGGGGCACCCCTTGTGGGTGCCCCTCATCATGAATGCCAATTAGGGCGGGCACAAGGCCCGCCCCTACGTCAGGATAAGCCGATTTCCATCAATTTCAAGTCTTTTCATAAACTTCAAAAATTCATCGGGATTTTTAACTTCACGATATGCCGTCATTACAGTATTCAGATCTTTTAATTTTTTAAAATACCAAGAAAGATGTTTATACATTCTTTTATTTGCAATGTATTCACCATAAACATCCAAAGTCATAGAATAATGTTCCACTATCAATTTTTTGATCTCACTAAACTCCGGAACATATTCACCCTTTACGCCTTTTAGATAATCATTTATCTGTTTGAATATCCATGGTTTTCCTAAAGCGCCTCTGGCAATATAAACTCCATCGCATCCTGTTTTTTCAAGAACATCTTTAAAATCAGAAAGAGTAAAAATATTTCCACTGGCGAAAACAGGTATATCAACATTTTCTTTTATCTGGCGTGTGGCATCATGAAATACTTTACCCTTATACATCTGAGCCTTTGTCCTGGGGTGAATACACAAAGCCTTAGCACCCTCAGAGGAAACAATCTTTGCTATTTCCATATAATTCAAACTCTCATCATCCCATCCGCTTCTTATCTTAACGGTTACAGGTATATTCAATTCCTTGACCAGCCTTCCAATAATTTTACCAAGCTTGCGAGGCGCCTTAAGCAAAGCGGACCCCTTCTCTCCTTTAACCACTTTTTGGGCAGGACAACCGGCATTCAGATCAAGTATTTTAAAACCTTTTTCTTCGCAGATCTTGGCAACATATAAAATTTTAACTATATCCTGTCCGACAAGTTGTATTCCCAACGGTTTGTCTTCCGGAACCGTCTCAAGCATTCTGAAAGTTTTTTTATTATTATAGACTATGCCATTAACATCCAGCATCTCCGTAAAAGCGAATTTGCATCCGAATCTGCGGCACATTAAACGAAAAGGCTCATCTGCAACACCGGCCATGGGAGCAAGAATAGCTTTTGCCTTAACCATATGTGCAATAGGATCGGTGAGATCCGTATGTAGTATGTCGTATGTAGTATGTAGTTTTGTGCTATCCATTGTTCTTCTTTCACGGGCGGGCACAAGGCCCGCCCCTACTTCTATCCCCTGTCACCTGTCCTCTGTTACCTGTCCTCTGTCCCCTGTTTTCTGTCTTCTGTTTTCTGTCATCTGTTTTCTCATTCTTTCGGGCGCGGAAACCGCGCCCCTACATAGCGGGCGGACACGCGCGACCGAGGACGAAATGTCCGAGGAAGTGCCGATCCGTCCCCGGATCGGCCCCCTACAATATTCCTAATTCTTTCTTGTATTCCATTGTTATTTCGGATTTTACTTTTTGACTAATATTTTTTTCAATATACTTACTTCTTTGACTCTCTGACTCTTTTAATTTTTGACTCTTCTTTTTACGAACAAGAGACTCCACGTTGAGCAAAGACGCACCGTATACTCTGGAATTGTTTCTCACATAATTATCATTTGATGCCAGAACAACCCTTCCCTTTTTAGATGACACCCGAACGATCTCTATTATTTTATCATCCCCTCTACCGGTACTTGAAAAAACCTGGGTTTTCCCTCTGGATAAATCCATTGTATCTAAATACCGGTACATATCTTGCCCATCAAAAACTACTTTAAGATCCGTAATAAAACCGCTCGACCGGACATATTCCGAACATATATCAACGATCGCCTTCCTGGCATAAATAAGGCCTCTTTTCATCTCTTTTTTTGCTTTAGGAATTTTGTTTATCGCATTATATGCATCAACGACAAGTGTAATAGCCATGATTCTCCCTTAATTAATGATGATATAATAACATAGGATGGCATTGACGGCAAAGAAAAGACAGGCACCTTTAATATGTCAGCGGATATCTTCTGTTTTGGTGGTTATTTTTTTGCTTTGAGGGTAACGATCAGATCACCCATATGTTTGCAGCATGAACAACTATTTCCCTGTCCTTTTAGTCTCATTTTCTGACCGTCTTTTGTCTTAGATTTGATCTTGAGTATTATGCTTTTGCCGCCAGAAATAGTAAATTTTGCTTCTCCCCCTTTATCCATCAATTTAGCCGGAACCGGAAGAACTGCCCTTATATCTGTATCCACTTCTTCCTGCGCCTTTTGCTGAAAAACCCTGCTGTCATTAGCTCCGTTAGAATAATAGTATGCTTTTCTTTTCGTCCTCCTCGGCCTGTTCGAAGCGCCAAAAAGTTCACTAAAAATATCACCGAACATTGAACTTTGAGAAAATCCCTGCCCATCAGAAAAATGACTATAAAATTCAGAAGAGTCAAAACCCTGCGCAGAAGAAAAATCTCCTGTATTTGCCCCCAGCTTTCTGAGATTATCATATTCTTTTCTACGCTTTTTATCTCCAAGAGAATAATATGCCTCTGAGATACCTTTAAATTTCTCTTCTGCTTTTTTGTCTCCCGGATTTTTATCCGGATGATATTTAAGCGCAAGAGCTCTGTATGCTTTTTTAATTTCAGCGTCACTGGATGTTTCCTTAACACCCAAAACTGAATAGTAATCTTTATTTGCCATAGGTTTCCTTTATTAAAATATCGGGCGGGCACGCGCGACCGAGGACGAAATGTCCGATGAAGGGCCGATCCGTCCACGGATCGGCCCCCTACGTTTGATATTCTTATTCCTTATTATTATAGCATTCCCCTATTTCTTTTTGGTTTCGCAAAACATTCTTTCATGAACATTTTTGTTATACGTTCCGGAAGCATAATTACACTATCGCTTTCTGTCATAGTATTATCCGTAATTGTCGCTTTAACCTTTTCCTGCCACAACATTTTCCCATTTTTAGCATCAATAACACTCATATCAATTTGCATTCTGGCATAATTCTCTTGAATCGCAGCATCCATAGCCATCGCACCTAACCCGGAAACATTGTCCACCGGATCCGTATCTGTCCAGAACATTTCAAAAACATCTCCTTGAATTGCAATATCCGCTTCTTCCATATTGTCGACAATATTAAAATTAATCGTCATGCGTGTTGCCAGAGCGTTTTCTAATATCTGTTTTATGTTTTCAAGATCCACATTACTATTGCCGGAGGAATCCGTAAAATCGCCTAAATAAACGTTTACAACACTTTTTTTTGAAAGCATTTCATGAACACTTTGCATATTCCTGCACTCTGCCGTGAAAGACAAAGACAAAATAAACGCACCCATTAGAATACAAACTAAAATCTTTTTCATATTTCCCTCCTTGTATGTAGAGGCACGGCGCGCCGTGCCTCTACGCCATTTTATCCTTCGACTTCCTGCTGCCTTAAGAGTAGCTCTTTTATAATTAGATCCATAACTTTTTTACTTTCAAGCTGCCCGACAAGTTTGCGTGATCCTTCCTTTTTAAGAACAGGAAGATAAGATATTTTTTTCTCTCTGAATATACTTATAGCGGTTTTTAAATCCTGATCCGCATACACTACATTCTTCACTTCGTGAACAATGTCTTCAGCAACTATCAACTGATCAAGCTGTTCTTCGTAAAAGGTATCCCTTATATCTCCGAGAGAAATGATCCCCATAAAATCACCACTCATTCCCACAACAGAAAAATGATAAGAATCACTTTTTTTCATTAAATCCATTATCTGATGCAAATTGTTATTTTCTTTTATAATAAAAAAATCTTCCTGCATCACATCACTTACTTTATGTATAGCAATAATATCTTCTTCCGTAATATTCCTATTAATTTCATCGGCTTTAGTAATACCATATTTGATCATAGGAGGAGCAATAAGCTGAAGAATAAAAGTAGTTGCAGTGATAACGTTTATAATGAGCAACCCACCCATGTAAGCTTCCTGACCCAACGGGGCAAATAAATTAAATGCTGCTATTGCAAGACCAACCGCAATTCCTGCTTGATCAAAAAGACAAAATCCAAGATATTTTGTAACGGTTAATTTTGCCCCTGAAATTTTACCTCCTATGTACGCACCTGAAATTTTTCCCAAACCTCGGGATATTATGTAAACAAGCGCAAGAACGAATACCCCGCCTTTTACCAAAATACGACCATCTAGTCTAGCTCCCACCAGAACAAAGAACATAATAAAGATCGGAGATGCGAAAACCTTTACAATTTGAAAGGCTTCTTTATTCTCCGACTGTTCAAGATTAGATGCTATGGCCCCAAGTACCATACATGCGAGAATGGGTTCTATTTGAAGATATGTTCCAAGCCCTACAACAAGAATAATCGTTCCAAGAGAGATCGGAAGTCTCTTTTCATTGTCTCTTATCCTTTGCAATATCCTGTGGAGCACATATCCGGATACTGCTCCCAAGACTACAGAGAACAATATGTGCAATAAAGGCATACCGATAACCTGAAAGACTGAAGCAGTTTCATGTATCATCAAACTTTTAGCAAATACACTGGCAAACCCGTATATTAAAAGTGCAAGCGCATCATCCAAAGCGACTATTGAAAGTGCCGTTGTTGTTACCGGCCCTCTAGCTTTATATTCTTCAAGAACGCTGTACGTCACCGCAGGTGCGGTAGCAGAGGACAAAGCTCCCAGCATGATCCCGATATAAACTTGTTTTGTTAGCAGTGTAGTCACCGCCGCTACAAGAAAAAAAGTAAAAAAAGTTTCCGCAAAAAGAATAGTATATATTGACCGGCTGTACCTTTTAAACTTGTCAAACTGTATTTCTGCGCCTATTAAAAACCCTATGATCCCAAGAGCAAGAGATGTAACAGGTTGCATCGACGTCATTATCGACCCGGTTAAAATCCCATGAAAGGATTTCCCCAGGAAAAGACCGACAATAATATATCCCATAATCTGGGGAAGCTTGAGTTTACGAAACAAAGTTCCGCTCAAAACCCCAAAAAGAATAATAATTCCTATCACCAGCAATATGTTCATTTCTTTTTACGTCTCACTTTTTTGTTTTTCATTTGTTTTTCGGCTTTATCCTTTTTGTCAGTTTTTTTATCTTTCTCACCCATTTTGTTGAACTTATCTGAATATCCTTTTAATTTTTTTTCTACAAGATAGTTTATCGTACCTTTTGAATAGGTTCCGTCCTTACCTTTTTTACCGGCTTTCTTGCCGGTCAAGATCTCAATCCCTTCATCTACTGAAGAAACTGACCAAATATGAAATTTCTTTTTCTTAACCGCTTCAATAACTTCATCTTTCAACATTATATTTTTAACATTTGATTCCGGGATAATCACTCCTTGCTTGCCTGTAAGACCCTTAATCTTACATACGTGGTAAAATCCCTCAATTTTCTCATTTGCTCCGCCTATTGGCTGAATAACACCATGCTGATTCATCGATCCGGTAACAGCTATTTCTTGTTTTATGGGTACCTCAGCCAGAGAAGATAAAAGACAATACGCTTCTGTACTTGAAGCACTGTCTCCATCAACACCTTGATATGACTGTTCAAAACAAATACTAGCGCTTAAACTTAAAGGATAATGCTGCGCAAACTTTTCTCCTAAATATCCATTTAGGATCAAAACACCTTTCGAATGACTGCTGCCGCCTGTATCAACCTGACGTTCAATATCAACTACGCCCTTTTTTCCCATATATGTTCTTACAGTTATGCGTGAAGGTTTTCCGAACATATATTCCCCCATATCCAGAACAGCTAAACCGTTCACCTGACCGCAAACTTCACCTTTGGTATCGATCATTAGAACATTCTTATCTATTAGCTCAATAATTTTTTCTTCGATAAGATTTGAGCGATAAACTTTTTCGCGAATCGCTTTTTCAATATGATTGGCTTTTACATATTCCGCTTTATCCTTACCGGCCCAATAATTCGCTTCCCGCAGAATATCCGCTATAGCAATAAATTTTGCACTTAATTTTTCCTGATTCCCGCTCAATCTTGAGCCATATTCAACAACTTTCGAAACTGCTTTCTTGTCAAACGGCCTCAAAGCTTCTTCCTCAGATCTTACTTTGATAAAGGAAGCATACTTATTGACCATTTCACTGTCCCTATCCATCTCCTCATCAAAAGCTGATTTCACTTTAAACATCTTTTTAAAATCCTCATCAAATCTGTAAAGAAGGTGATAGATTGTAGGAGACCCTATCATGATAACTTTAATATCGCAGGGTATAGGCTTTGGTTTCAAACTGGTAGTACTAATCAGCCTAAATTGTTCATTAATATCTTCAACCTTGATTTCATGATTTCGTATAACTCTTTTTAAAGTTTCCCATGCCATAAAACTACTAAGCACATCCATGGCTTGTAATATCAGATACCCGCCATTGGCTTTGTGTAACGCACCTGGCGCTATCATTGAAAAATCAGTGGACATAGATCCCATATGAGATTCATATTCAATTCTTCCTAAAAGGTTATAATACGTCGGATTCGGCTCTCTAATCACCGGGGATCCTTTGGAATCCCTGTGATCCACAAAAAGATTGACTTCATATTTTCTAAATACATCTTTTTTTGCCGGAACTTTTCCTCCTAGAAATGGTATTTGCGGCTGTTCTTCGTCTTCTTTGAAATTTTCCATGTTTTCTATTATGTCATTCTGAACATGATTCAAATGTTCAACAGCGCCATCAAACTCTCTATACTTAAACCTTAGCTCATCCATCATATGCTTAACAGAAAAAAGTGTAACTTCTTTTTCAAGTTCTTTTACTTTTATTTTAGCGGTTTTCTCCATAGCGCGCACTTCACTTAAAATCTGTTCGATCTTAATATGCATTTGGTGTTTTTTGTTTTCTGTTTTCTGTTTTTCTTTTTCTGAAAGCTTATCGTACTCTTCGGCATTCATTTGCCTGTCTTCAATCCTCGGCACAAGAATAACACCTGTTGCAGATTGTTTAAGAACAAACCCTTCTTTATAAGCTTCTTGCTCAACCCCTTCGAGAGTTTCGTCCCTCATTTTTTTGTATTCTTTCAAAAGCTCCTGTCTTCGCGTTTCATAATCTTTGCTCTCAAATGCTCTGGGAATTTCAAACTTTAGTTCACCGATAAGTTCTTCCATATCCTTTTTAAAAATTATCCCCCTGCCAGCCGGAAGCGATAATGCTACAGGTTCATCTGCGTTAATAAAGTTATAAACATACACCCAATCATCCGGAGTTTTGTACTTAGAAGCAATTTCATTAACCGCCTTCGTCACCTGTGTATTCCGCCCTGTCCCAGAAGACCCGCTAACAAATATATTGTACCCATGGGAATTTATGTTTAAACCAAAATCCAAAGCACTAGTACCTCTTTTCTGATGCAAAGGCTCCTGATCGAAATTATAATCCTCTGTTGTTTTGAACGAAAACTTAGAGGGGGGACATTCTATTTTCAGATCTTTTGCAGTAAGTTTTCGCATTTCCTTCACTCCTTTTTATTGGTAGCATGTAACATGTGGCAAGTATCATGTATAACCTAACACCTAAAGCTCTGCTCTCTTACATTCTCATAAAAAAATTGATAAATGGATCATCAAAACGTTTGGACAATTTTTTATATCGATACCCTATTACAGCAAGTAAAATCCCGGCGAAAATAAGAAAGATTGCAACTATCAGAGCCAATAACGGTGGATAAATTGCGATTAACAGTCCGCATATTATTAATATTACACCTATTATCATTCTACCTTCACCTTCCTTCCTTCCTATGAACATTGAGAATACATCATAGTCCCATTCAAGTCAAGCCATGGATCACATATCCACATTTTACCCTGCTAGACGATAAAAAACAAAAAGCCAAATAGGAATACTCACGATCGATACAATATGCGTATAAAAAACACTATTACTTAAGAACTCATTATTTGATCCAGAATAACTTCCTATAACTACTAACGATACAGCTGTAGGCATGATGCATTCCAAGAACAATAAAAACCTTAAAGAGGCATCCATACTTATATTTAACAACAAAAACATCATTATAAACGGAAAAACAAATAGTTTTACTAGAATATTCAAAAAAAGCAGGCTTCTATCCTTCGTATTATATATCCCATATTTTGCTAAATATGCACCTAATGTGATCATCGCTACCGGAAAAGATATCTGTCCCAATTGCTTCAAAGGATCCATCACCAAATGAGGCATACTTCCCTTTCCTAAAATGAAAACCCATATCAGGGAGAAAACTGTCGCAACTACAGGAGGATTTAATAATTTTCTAAGGCTAAACTCTTTTAAAAGTTTTCTAGACAAAAACAAGGGAACAACTGACCACATCAATAGATTAAAGCCGATTATAAAGAGAAACATGTAAATTAACAATCTTTCCGATATAAGACCCGCAAAGGAAAACAATATCAAGTTCATGGGAAGATATCCTGAATTTTGAAAACCACACGAGACGATAAATTCTCGTGAAGGTTTACCTTTACGAAAACCAGCATGAAAAATAATACCCAGTATCATGCCACCCAGAGAAAAGAAAATACCGCAAAAGGGTAAAACCCACCAGTAAGCATATTCTGAAAAATCAAAATAACTTATTGTTTTTGATATTATCAGCGTGGGGAAAAAGACTGTTATAAGAAGCAAACTTAAGGTATCTACAAATTTGTCATCAATCATGCGTTTAAAGTATAAAAAATATCCACATGACATCAAAATAAAAAGTTTTATAATTGCAAAAGAAACTGCTTGAAATGTTAATTGTATTTCCATAATTTTAAAAGTGTCAGAGTGTCATCGTTCACTTCGTTCACTGGAGGCACCATTCGTTTTACTCATTAGAGTCATCACTCGCTTTGCTCGTTAGAGTCACAGTTCTCCTGACTCTCTGACTCTTTTACTCTCTGACTCTGCCTTATCATCAAAGCCCTTTCAAACCCCGGGTTTGCCAAGAAGTTTAAACATTTTGTTTTTATACGATTCTACTCCCGGCTGATTAAACGGATTTACGTTCTGTATGTACCCCGAGATCGCTGCAGCTATTTCAAAAAAATAAAAAAGCTGCCCTAAATAAAAAGCTGATTTTTCAGGAATAAATATAGTGGAATTCGGCACTCCGCCCTCAAAATGCGCCTCGCAGGCAGCTTCATAGGCTTTAGCATTTACAAATCCCAATGTTTTTCCGGCCAAATAATTCAAATTGTCCAAATCTTCATCCTTATGCGGGATCACACAGAAATCACCGTCTTTTTCAGTGATAAGAAAAGTTTCAAAAATATTTCTTTCACCATCCTGGATCAACTGCCCCATGGAATGAAGATCTGTAGAAAAATCACAGGACGTTGGAAATATACTATGCTGTCCCTTCCCTTCACTTTCGCCAAACAACTGTCTCCACCATTCATCAACATAGTGAAGTCTATTATCAAAGCTTGAAAGCATTTCAATACACTTACCTTTGCGGTAAAGAATGTTCCTGGCAAGAGCGTATTTATAACTATAGTTTTCCAAAATATCACAGCTTGAACAATATTGTTGCATCATTTTAGCGCCATCAACCAAATCTGAGATATTAATACCGGTACAAGCGATCGGCAAAAGACCAACAGGACTTAAAAGAGAAAATCTGCCACCAACATCTTCAGGTATAACAAAACTTTTATATCCAGCTTTTTCCGCAATAGTCTTTAATGCACCCTTTTTACCATCGGTAGTACAAACTACCCTTTCTTTAGCCTTGTCACCATATTTCTTTTTTAATAAATTTTCTATTATCCTGAAAGCTATGGCAGGTTCTGTAGTTGTTCCAGATTTTGATATCACATTTACACTAAAATCTTTCTTTTCCAATATTTCTAAAAGAGCACTTAGCGAATCTCCACATAAATTATGCCCAGCAAAAAACACTTTTTCTCTTACTATGTCAGATTCAAGAGTTTCCATTACAGCCCTTGGACCCAGATATGATCCGCCTATTCCAATAAAAACAATAGCCTCGGACTTTGAAGACAATTCTTCAGCAGTATCTTTGATACTTTTTATCATTTTTCGATCTGTCTTTTCCGGAAGATCAACCCACCCTAAATACTTATTGCCAATCCCGTTACGTTTTGTAAGAGATTCATGAGCCTTTTCAAGCTCTGGATATGTCTCCTTTAAATCCTCATCCGACACAAATCCTTTTAAATATTTTGTATCATATCGTAACATTTTATTTTCCATTGCATATCCTTCTTATTATTGTTTAAACCGTGTTTCGGGCGCGGGAACCGCGCCCCTACTATTGTTCTTCTGTCTACTGTCTCCAGTCTGCTGTCTACTGTCTCTTCAAACATCCCAAACTGACCAGCTACCGCCTCCCAACAAAACCAAAGGCAAACATGAACCGATAATAAGCAAATGATATTCTATTCCGCCATTTTGTATAAAAAATCCATATAACAAACTAACGTTCCACATATACAGTAATGAAACAAACGCAACAGATAACGCGGCCCATCTAGCCATAATCCCAAGTATTAATAATACCCCTGAGAGAAACTCAATATTTGCCCAAAGCATGGCAATAAAATAAGGGTTTTTCACTCCAAACCCTTCGACCAATTTTGCTGTACCCTCAATGCCGATCCCGTTAAAAACTCCGAAAAGTTTCTGTCCACCATGCGCAATAAAAATAATACCAAGAATAACTCTCAATATCATCATTGAAAAATTAAAAAGATTCTCTCTTTTCATATATATCCTTTCTGGACATTATTAATAGTAATAATACCATATTATCAGGATATAGACCAACATAGAGATAAAAAACTAGAAAACTGAAAACAATGATATAGGGACGCGGGATCTTGCGTCCCCTACGAATTTCACATATTACAAAAAATAATTGAATGCGTTTTGCCAAGAAATGTTGAATGAGACCACAACTTATGGAGCAAAGCGAACATAAGTTGTATAGTCGAATTTATCCAAGATCTGGCCTACCCAAATAATTGGGGAAAATTAAATGAGACCACAACTTATGGAGCAAAGCGAACATAAGTTGTATGGTCGAATTTATCCAAGATCTGGCCTACCCAGATCTTGGGATTATATAGAATAAACAAAATAATTGAATGCGTTTTACCCAAAAATGTGTCTATATTAGTAGAAACCTTTCCCAGGTCGGGGTTGGACTTTTTTCCAGCCCCGGCCTGGAACCACAAAAAAGGAGGCAAAATGCAAATCTCCACTCTACTATACACAGCACTAAATTTATTAGTACCCGGTTTATGCCCAACATGCAATACCGCTACGATCAATTCAATTTATCCTATCTGCAGTCAATGCATGGATGCTCTCTCTTACAGAAAGTACTTTTCAATGAAATATTCAGAATATATACCTGAGATCTATTCCTGTTTTATCTATGCCGATATAGTTAAAAAATGTATAAAGACAATGAAATACGGAAGAAAAAAGAATATGGTTTTGGTTTTTAATAAAACTATCGAAGAAATGTTCACAAGTCTATCAGCCAAAAAATCTATTCAAGTACCGAATAAACTGCACATGTCACATAAAACATGCCACATGAAACTATATGACCTTATCGTCCCTGTGCCTATACATCCGGAAAGAAAACGCGTTCGCGGGTTTAACCAATCAGAAATAATAACTGATCATATTTCAAAAATCATAAAAATACCGGCATCGAGCTCCGTTTTATTGAAAACAAAAAACACCGCCCCACAAACCCATCAGACTTTAACAACACGCATAGACAATCTGACCGGCGCATTTGCGGCGATCCCCGGCACTTCTATATTCAAGAAAAACATTCTGCTTGTCGATGATGTAGTCACTACAGGCACAACACTCGAAACCTGCGCAAAAGAGCTTCTTAAATCCGGCGCAAAAAGCGTAACAGGGTTTACACTAGCGAGAACGTTGTGAACCGAAGTCCGGGGAACGGGCTCCGGGGTTCGTGTTCCGAAAACAAAAATACGTAGGGGCGTACCCATGTGTGTTCAGAGTACAATAGATAGGTAACACTGAAAACACATGTGTGCGCCCGACCCAGAGAAGGAGATCAAATTTGCCACCCAACCGAAAATCAACCAGATTATCCACATATGATTATGCAACTCCAGGTTATTATTTTGTAACGATATGCACACATCACAAAAAACATATGTTCGGGCATGTCGAAAACAGGGAAATAATATTGAATGAATTTTGGGAAAGGGTGCGATTTACATGGATAGATTTAATGAAACATAACACAAATATTGAATTGGACAAATTTATCGTTATGCCGAATCATGTACACGGGATAATAGAAATCGTAGGGGCACCCCTTGTGGGTGCCCACCCAAATCATCGGGCGGGCACAAGGCCCGCCCCTACGTTGGGAGATATTGTCGGTGCATTTAAATCGATTACAACCAATGAATATATCCGTAATGTTAAAACCAATGGTTGGGCTCCATTTCGCACCCGCCTATGGCAGCGAAATTATTACGACCGTGTAATACGCACAGAAACGGAATTGAACAAGACCCGTGAATATATCGAATATAATCCAAAAAATTGGGCTGACGATGAATATAATATTTTGGGATTTGAACAATGAAAAGAAGCGGTTTACTGACCACGTGGCCCTTTGCCCGTGTTACGATCTACGAATTATGCGTATGTCCAAAATTCTTGCAAAGCTCTGATCTCCATCTCCAATTTTCGGATCAAACTTATAGCTCTCCCTGTATCCAAAAAATATGTTAATTTATTTTTTATCACTTCAAGGCTGGTTTTTGAATCTTCCTTTTTTGCCAGATTTGCAACAAATTCCTTGACATCTACATTAGTTAAAAATGAATTATCTAAAAGATCCATTAAAAGAGGTTTTATATCAAAATCGTTTTCTTTATCGAGGTCTTTTTCTTCGCCAACAAGTCTTGCTAACATTGCTATCATCAGCATCTGAGCCTGGTACACTGATCTATTTTTATCGTGTTTATCACTAGGGATCATAATATTAATTATTCTCACATCCCGAAAATTTGAAAGAGTTACCTCATCCAGCATCTTTTGCCTCAAATAACCGCTTCTTACTGCATCTGCAATAACTATTTTTTTACAATTTTTGTACTTACCCCCATTGAGCTCTTTTAATAAACCATCATTACTTACTCTCTCAACAAACAATTCAGTGCCTTTAGATTTTCGTATTTTATTCGACCGTAAAATAGCATCTTTTACTTCATCTGTTAACTGGACGCTTTGCGGGAGAAAAATAGCTATATTTGTTTTATCCGCTAATTTTACAGCTTCTTGTATATCCGTCTGTTTCTTTTTATCAAGTTCTTTTATCGACCCCGGACCAACCTTTTTTTCAATATCCACAATATATTCCGAAATAATTTCTTCTAAGGTTTTTTCTTCGGAATTTCTACCCAAATTACGTCTTTTATCGTTCTTTTTGAGATAAACTTTAACCGGCTTAAGACTCAACCCCATAACATCAAGTATTAATACGATATCTTTTACATTTTCTCTGGTCATTCCCTTGATCATTATCAGGTCATTCTCAGTTTTCGAGATAATATCTCTTAAAGTTACGATTCCACCAGCAATCATATTAAGCCTTAATGGTCTCTTTATCTTCTTATGCAAATTTTTTATTCTTAAGTCCAAAACGAATATCTGCTCACCCGAATCCTCCGGATATTCCAGATTAAGCCCTAATAATTCTAATTTCTTTTCAATACTATCTAAATATGTGTTGTGCCCGACATCGTTATATACTGCACCTGCCCTAAAAGCCCTTACTTCATCCACTTTCTTTGTCACTATCTCTCTTATCGTATTTATCTTATTCTCTATCAGGAATTCTAATTCTTCGGACGAGAATATCTCTCTAACATTTTTATCCAATATTCCGCTTTCCACAGCCCATATTTCACCTGGCTTTTTAGGTTTTTGTTTTGTCCTGAGATATCTTTTCTCTTTTTCCGTTTTTTTGCACGAGAACCATCCAAGTTCAACCATTGCATCAAGATCCCTTTCAGCATCTTCCCATGTATATCCTTTGGGTAAATAAATATCTTCCGCAGAAAATAAATTTCTAATCGTGAAAAATCCTCTTTTGTTCGTCAACTCCCTCAAATGATTTGATGACACCATAACAGAAAATATCCCTTCTAACCTTTCCTCTTCACTTTCATGTTCATCTATACCCGTCGCCAGAAAAACGGCTTTTACTTTGTCTTCGTAACTAAATCCCTCTACAAAACTGTTAATTGCTTTTATAGCAGCGTCTTTAAAGTAAAACAGCTCTACCTCTCCGAAATAATAATAAATGGCTTCTTTTACATACCGCTCCAAATCTTTCCTTGCGCCTAAAATAATATCTTCTTGTATATCCTGTATATCAGCACCAATTGTTCTGTTAACGATCTTTACCGCCAAAAACATCAGTATTCTTGCGAGATCTTTATCAATTTCTTCAAGATTTTTCCTTAGACTACCTTCCCCCGTACCGGTAGTACCATATTCGATATTCAAACCGAATTCTATATCCGAAATTTCAACAGGTTCTATTCGCTTCTTATCAATTGAACACAAAAATCCCGCGGCAATATATTCCGGAAGATTGTGCCGAATAACCTTTAGAACCTTATCTAAACTTTTTTGTTCTGTTTTTTGTTTTTTCATGGTGTTAACCAGATATCCGGCAATAATCTTGTGAAAAATATAATTATTTTTTTGTTTTCTTTTCATTATTCCAATATCCGGGATCTTACCGTTTGCGTTAATCTTATACTCATCCTTTTTCTTGAAATAATACGAATAATTAACATTCAAAGCTAAACTTTTTGCCCATTTCCTTAATTCTATATTTCTTTTTAATCGCGGAAATTCCTCATTCAGATCCTTTTCAATCGCCTCTGGAGAGTTAAATATCCAGTCTATCCTTTTTTCAAAAATGTTATTATTATATCTTGTAGGATCTCCGAAACAATATGACCCCAAAAACCACAACCACATGCCGTCATTGATCTCGGAATAATTCCCGCCAAGCTTGTTAGCATCTATTTCACTGCGTTTTTCGACTAAGCTGCCCCCGTCAAATAACTCACCTGTATACCATGTTAAATGAGAAGATTGTGGGCTTTTTGTTTTTTTGGTTTTACTATCCAGATCCGTCATCTCATGTTTTGCTATTCTATAAAATATCCCCCAGGCTAAAGATGCATATCTGGTTTGTTTTCCTTTTTTTGGATTATTCTTATCTACAAATTCGTCGTATTTTATCCATCTATCGTTCTTTAATATATCGACCCACATTCTGGCAAATTTAGAATGTATTATAAGCGCATATTTCCCGTCTTTATATTTTTCTATCCTTGAAATAGGTACCTCCCCGTCTTCTTCCTTGACCGGAAAATTCCGAATTTTAACATCAACTAGATCCTCCGGTATCTGAGCTTCATAAGTTCTATAGTACTTAAAAGCATCAACTAAAAGCTTTTCGATCTCTCCAACTTCTCCAAATTGTATTTTTTTGTAGTTATCATTTTTATATAAAATTTCTTTAAAAAAAGCACTGTCTTCCCATTGTTCAAACATTTTTTCATAATTTGCACGTTTTACCAGACTTATTCCAGCAGGCATATCTTTTGGTTGACCAATAAATTCTTCCGGTCTAATATATGTTTCAATATCAACAGGACATGCCCCCCATTTTGCAAACTGTTTTCCTCCGGTAGCCTTTGCCCAGCCTTCTATTACATCCGAATTTTGAGTCCCCGGAGCTACACCTAAAGGATAGACGTTATTATTAATAGCAAACAGCATACAAACTATTAATGATATTATTTTTCTTGGCTTTTTCATATTACCTTTCTGGCAATTCTGTCATGACTTGTTAAGCACAATTAAAGTAACTTATTCTACCAGAAATACCTGCTAGGGGTCTATACAATATTCTGGCTTTTTTATGTTTAACGAGCAAACAAGGGCAAACACGCCTGCGACCGAGGACGAAATGTCCGAGGAAGGAGACTGTCAAGTTTTGTGTGTCTGGAGCACCGGTTTTTTGTGCTTGGATAACAACATGTCATCCAATTTGTCTTG
>Ga0307991_1000162_pt1 | contig 51041 bp, 41 predicted proteins | sample EllFjometagen131_FD_203146 | JGI IMG/M metagenome (GOLD analysis project Ga0307991, IMG submission 203146) | Marine microbial communities from Ellis Fjord, Antarctic Ocean - #131 | ecosystem: Environmental > Aquatic > Marine > Unclassified | place: Southern Ocean | collected 2014-10-08 | reverse complement strand
AGGAGCAGTTGTGAAAACATCGGGAGCAACTATGTATTCTGCTTCTTCATCATATTCTGCACACAAACCGATCACACCGTCATAAGCAAAAGTAATATCGCCATTGATCTGACCATCGTTTCCATTTCCACTGGAATCAGTTGCATCTCCATCCAGTTCATAATAACTGACAATATCTGTGAACATGGTATTTCCATCTTCATATTCCAAGCTTGATATTGCTGATTCTCCAGTTGTAAATAAGGCAGAAACACCAATTTCATGCGTTCCTGAACCAACTGATGCAACATCATAAAATACTTCACTCACTGATGCAATGGGCGTAGTCATATCATCAACATACACATTATATCCCTGGAAACTGCGATTTTCCAGGTCGGCAGGAACTGCATCCCAATAAACCATGTAATTAATCACTCCAACTCCCTGAACATCAAAAATCATTTCATACAACATCCCTTGCAATGATGATTGTTCCAGGATTTCAATATCTTCTAAAACATAATTCTCAAAATTTGGTTTGGATACTGTAAAAGTGTAAATTCCTTTGAAAATTTCAGGGAACAATACATTATTGTTTTCGACTATATCTGTATAATCATATATGCTATTAGGGCACTCTTGATTCTTAAGATTAACTATTGCACCATCTGGGCTGTCACCGCTATTGGTAAAAACCATCACATCTACAGGAACATGTTTATCTTTAAAGATTTCATCTGAAAATGTGGGTGCTGATATAACATTATCTGCATAAACAGCTCGCACTACATACTTGTAAATACCTTCATCAATAACTGACCAGACAGCATCTTCATAATAATTTTCTGTAACGCCTGACATTACCATAGCCCAATTTTCTACATTACTCTCATCTCCACTTTCTCCAATATAAATATTATATCCTGTAAGCTCTCGGTTATTTGGTTGAAAATTTTTATTATCACGCTGGTTTCTGACAAATGTAGGTTCATCCCAAGAGATCAGAGCATTGCCGTTATCCATGATTTCAGCTTCTACATTTACAGGAGCATAAATCAATTCCTGCATATCGGCATTTGCAGTTGTATTACCACCATTAGATACTACGACATCAGTTTGAACAACACTTGTGTAACCATCTGCTTCAAATACTACATCATATGAATTTGGGTAAGCATCAATAGTATAAGTACCATCTGTTTCAGTAGTTGTTTGATAGACTCCAGCAGTTACAATCGCACCACCTATAGGAATTGAGTTTACCGAATCATAAACCGTTCCCAAAATTGTTCCCATTCCACCGGTTTCATCGTAACTATAAAGTGTAATCCAACCAGTTATATGTTGAGGATTATTGAGACTATTCCCATTATCTAATAATGTAAACCAGTTTTCTGCAACAGGAATATCAAATTCGGCAGTTCCACTTTCCACATCGATTTGTTCATTAAAAGACGAAAAATTATTTCCGGTAATGTACTCATCATATTCTGCTTCAGATGTCATTAGAAAGTTAATCAATCCATTATCTTGTCTATGATTGAAATATGAATTATCTGTATCATCCATAGCAATTAGACCTCTTACCACCTGATTTTCTGCTGTGAAATCTGCAAAAATCTTATAATCGTCATTTGTATCTTCGGGAATTGCTATAGAAGTAAAATCTAATGAAGGCATCGTTCCTGAAAGTGTAATTGAATGTGTATAAGTTTGCCCGGGTACAGTATTGGCAACTATCTGTTGGTAACTTGTATTTCCTATAGAAGATGAAACCGAAGCTGAATAACTTCTGTCATCACCAACGATGAATGTGCACAAACCATCATTATCTGTAAAACCGACATTATCGGAAGTGTTTCCAGGTGTAGTTGCTAGAACTATTCTTGCACCATCAACTGGGTCATCATTAGAATCCAATACATAAATTTCCAGGGTAGCCCAACCTTCTGAATATGTATCAGTAACAGACGTTAAAACACCGTCACTGCGAATTTCAAAAACAGAACCAAAAATTTTCCCCCACCCATTTTCGTATACTAAAGGATTGTTAAGGTCTCCACCATCGTAATGAATCCACTCTTCATCCCAGAATTCATTCCAGGTATGATCACCGGAAATACTCAGTATGCTTGTTCCAGGAATTAGAGCTATCCTCAAAGCAGCAGCTCGAAGATCGGCATATTCACCGCAGCGACCAATGTGCTTTGCATAAATCCTAACCGGTTGATGAGGTCGTTCTCCATTTGACGTAAATGCCATTGATTGAGATATCCAGGCATGAGTTGCACCAACAGCTGTAGTGATACTATGATTAGTTCCGTTCCAAACAACATCACAGTCTTGTAGAAAATATTTTAACTTCGGGTAACCTTCATCATTGTGGTTGTAAAGATAATCTCGCCAGAATAAGCCTTCTTCAGGTCCTGTGATATTATTGTTATGTAGGCTGTTACTCTCAATGATCGTAGGATCGATGAAAGCCGGAATCTCATCTGTGATTTTCGGATGGACCAGATACCAGTAATAAACTTCTTTAGGAACTTCAACTTGATACAGATTACCTTCAATATCTTCCTTCCAATATTTTGTAGTGGAATAGTAATCTTCATCTGTATAGGAATGACCATAATCTATCACTTCTACATAAGAAAGATCATTGTCTATTTCATAGATATAAAATGCGTTTTGCTCAAATACTTCCACATAGGAATAAGGAGAGGATAAATATTCGACTGATGAATGAGCTACTGAGAATGCGATTTCATCAATGTATGGATCTACAGCATCATTGATAACTCCAGCCCATTTTGTTTGGTTGTCAGGAGTCAATTGACTAAGTGTATTTTCCAAAACCGTTCTAATCCAGACTGGGGATTTGGCAACTGCCGCTTCAGATTCTACAGATAGTGTAAGAAGATTTGAAATATAATCTAACGTTCCATCGCCTGTATTGAATTTCACTCCAAGATAACTGTTGGTAGAAATATAAGTGTCAAAATAAATCGAATCAACAACTGACCAGGTATCACGATTAATCGGATCGGTTCTTGATCCTGTTCTATCGATTTGTGGAGAAACATATTCCGGTGCAACTCCACCATAACCATCGATTGCAGGTTCCAATTCTTTCGTAGTCAATCCACGTTCATTTGCTGATAATGTGAATGAAACAACTAATAATACTAATAAAATAAATAAGTTTTTTCTCATTTCATCTCCCAATTTTTTTAGATTTCAAATTCCAATTTCTGTGGGAATGCTCCCAGAGAATTTATAATAATTTTTTTATCTTTAATTACAGAACCTACAATTTTAGCTTCAAGCGGTAAAAATTCTAAAACTGATTCAGCATCTCCCGAATCTACAACTATCATCATACCATTACCCATATTCCATGTTTTATAAGCTTCAGTTTCGGAAACATTTCCCATCTTTTGAATCTCCTTAACCATAGCAGATGGAGCAAAAAGATCATTGAACTCTGCTCCCAACCTTTTTTGCTTAAGAATTCTATTAAAGTTTCCTGGGATTCCTCCCCCTGTGATATGAGCAATTCCCTTAATATTGAATTTTCTTTTCTCACCAAATCTTCCCAGCAAATCTAATAAAGCTGAAGAGTAAACTGTCGATGGTTCCAAAATCATCTCTCCCCAACTTTTCCCAAATGGAGAAGGTTTATTGTAGACATTTTCGTCAAATGCTTTTTCTAGAATATATCTAACAAGTGAGAAGCCGTTTGAACGAAATCCATTTTCACGAAATGCTATAATAATATCACCTGGCTTTATCTCGCTTCCGGTAATAACTTTTTCCTTTTCCAGAACACCAACCGCTGTTGCATTCCATACATTACCATTTACAGATTTTCCAACTTCAGCAATTTCTCCACCGGGAATTACGACCTTCTGCTCAATGCAGGCTTTTGCTAATCCTTTCATGAGTTCATGAATGATGCCAGTATCTACTATATTTGTATCAAGTGTATTAGTTATGGAAATTGTTTCTGCTCCTAAGCAAATCGCATCGTCAGCCACCATTGCTAACAGGTCATAACCAAGAGTATCAAACTTGTTAATGTGCTCTGCAATTTCCATCTTTGTTCCAACACCATCATCACCCTGAACAATATAAAAATCGCCCATATCCAGCATTCCGGCAAAAGAACCTTCATCGATTACCGGTTCACCAATCATATTCTTCCTGGAAGAAAATGTAGATTTGGCAAAATCATAAGCTATCTTGGAAGCTCTGTCACCCATTTGGATGTCAACACCTGCTTTTTTATAATCAATCATTTGAATTCCTTACTTATTAATTATTCAGAAGAATGATAATCTTGATTATCTCTATTTTCTGTACTCAAATAAATATCATGTGGTTTTCCTTCTCTGATGGAAAGAGCAGACAATACTTCAAGTTCTGCTAATTTGTGGAATTCAGAAATATTCATAGCACCACATGTTCCCATAGAAGATCTAATTTTTGCCAAAGTCTCTTCCATGTTATCTCGAAGATGACCAGCATATTCTACCAAGCCTTCAACACCTTCCACAAATTTCCCCTGATTATAACGTTTAGATTTCCAATTTTGAGCACGGGCTGAACCTTCTCCCCAATATGGTTTCATCACACGATTATTGACTACTATCTTTTCTGTTGGAGATTCTTCCATCCTGGCAAAATAGCGTCCCATCATCACGTAATCCGCTCCAAGAGCTAAGGCAATTGTTACATCTTTTGTGCTGGTTACACCTCCATCAGCTATAACTGGAATATACTTTCCTGTTTCCTTAAAATGATTATCTCTTTCTTCTACAACTTCAATAATCGTAGTTGCAAGTCCCCGTCCAGTCCCTTTCTGTTCTTGTGTTATACATATAGATCCACCGCCCATTCCCACCTTTATTGCACTTGCTCCAGCCTTGACCAAGAAGCGGAATCCCTCGGCTGTAATTATGTTACCTCCGATCACTGGAATTTGCGTATATTTGTCACTTATCCAGCGGATTGTATCTGCTTGATATTGAGTGTGACCATCCGAGGAATCAATTGCTAAAACATCAACTTCTTCTTTAGCTAACACCTCAACTCTCTCTTTAAAATCATGTGTATTGATTGCGGCAACTGTGATCAATCTCTTTTTTTCATCATGGATCTCTAAGGGAAAATCCAGTTGGTCATTTATATCTTTTCTGAAAACCATTGAGAGAAGTTTTCCATCATTATCCAAAATTGGTAAAACAGATTTATGGCTTTCCAATAAAATTTGATTTGCTTCAACTAGATCAGTAATATTAGTTCCCACTTCAATATTCTCTTTTTTTATCATCCGATCTTTAATTAAAATTTCTGTATGAAGCGATACATCGTAATCCCATTTAGAAATAAGCCCAACAAACAAATCATTTTCATCTGCAACCGGAAAAGTGGAATATCCTGACTTCTTACGAATCTTAAACATTTCTTTCACTTTCATATCAGCTTTCATTGTTTGTGGTTTCACGAAACCAGCTTTATGATTCTTGATCTTCCTAACCATTTCTGCCTGTGATTCTATAGATTGAGAACAAAAGATAAAAGCCGTTCCACCTAATTTGGCAAGCTCAATTCCCATCTGTGCTCCAGATACTGACTGCATCGCAGCAGAAACAAGCGGGATATTCAAGTAGTACTTCTTTTCTTCGTTTTCTGAATACACAAGTGGTGTACGTAGTGAAATATTCTCTGGACTGCATTCCTTAGATGTATAACCTGGAAGAAGCCTGTATTCCATCAAAGTTCTGGATGATTCTGTTATAATTCTTTTTGCCATTTGTTCTCCTATTTTCAAACTACTAATTCAAATTAAAGAAAGCATTGAATAAATCTCCTCTTGAGAGGAGTACGGCTTTAGCTGGGAGGTGTGTTCTCTTCTATCCACTCTGTTAGAAAATCAATACACCCTTGCATATTATTTTTCACATCTTTATCTCTAAATCGAATAAATCTTACACCTAAACTTTCTAGTTTTTTTGTCTGAACTTATCATATTCCACTTTATCATTATGGCTCGAACCATCAATTTCTATTGCTAACATTAATTGAGGACAAAAGAAATCAACTATAAAATTATCTATTGGTTTCTGCCGATGAAAATCAAAACCCAACTTTTTATTCTTTAACTGAAGCCATAATAACAATTCTGATAAAGTTGAATTATTCCTCAAGTCCTTTGCTCTATCTTTTAGCTTTGGATTATATTTTAAATAACTCATGAATTAATGTGAAAATACACACCCTGTCTCTGACCACTTAATAAGTGGTTCAGATCCACCCCTATGATAGAGGGGATTACAATTAATTCATCTTTCATAATTCAATTCCTAAATTTTAATCTTCAGATCCTCAACTAAATATTTCTTTTCACAATACAAACAACGAGCGGTAGCAATTTTCGAATTGTGTATATAATATTTAGAAGGAATTTCTTCACTATTTGTAATGCATTTAGGATTGGGGCAAATTATATGTTCTTCAATATATTCAGGCATATCCAAGGAGGATTTCTGAACTACTTCAAAATCTTTGATAATGATTAGAGTTGCACTGGGTGCGATGAGAGCAATGCTGTTAACTTCTTGCTTTGAAAGTTCACGATTCTCAATTTTGATGATATCTTTTTTGCCTATCTTATTACTGGCAAGATTCATCCCGACCATTACTGAATTATCTCCCGTTAGATTTAAGATATCGATAACTTTTAATATTTTCCCGGCAGTTATGTGGTCAATCACTGTTCCATGTTTAATGGCATTTACTTTAATTATTTTCTTTTGAGCCATTTTACACCTCCCCTAAAAGAATTGAAATTATTGCTTGTCTGGTATAAACTCCATTCTTTGCTTGTGGGAAATAGTAAGCATATTCTGTATCATCAACATCTGTATGGATCTCATCAACTCTTGGTAAAGGATGCAAAACTTTAAAACTCTTTTTCACATTTCCCAACATTGTTTTATTAAGAACATAAGAGCCTTTAACTTTCTCATAATCTTCCGGATCGGCAAAGCGTTCTTTTTGAATTCTGGTTACATATAGAATATCCAGATCATCAATATTTCCTTCCATCTCTTTAAACTCTTCAAATTTAATATTTTGTTCTGTAAGATCATCTTTTATGTATTCAGGCATTTGTAGGAAGGAAGGTGAAATAAATTTGAATTCAGCTCCGAATACAGCCATTGCCTGAGCTAGTGAATGCACAGTTCTTCCAAAACGAAGGTCTCCGGCAAGTCCGATTTTTAAATTATCTAATTTGCCCTGAGTTTTAATAATTGAATACATATCCAGTAAAGCTTGTGTTGGATGCTGATTTGCTCCATCACCGGCATTAACGACAGGGAGATCAACAACTTCAGCAGCATATCGCGCAGATCCTTCAATTGGACTTCTCATAATTATGATATCTGAATATTGCGCAATAGTCTGCAATGTATCAGCAAAAGTTTCACCTTTTTTTGCAGAAGTATTTCCAGTTCCACTCATGATGATCGTATCACCGTTCATCCTCTTCATGGCTGTATCAAATGAGAACATCGTTCTGGTGGAAGGTTCAAAAAATAACAGAGCAGCAAGTTTTCTCTGCATATTGGGAACGATCTCACCCTTCTCGATCTTAGCAGCAACATCCATTAAATGTAAAATATCTTCTTTACTTAAATCTCGCATTGAGATTAAATTTTTCATTTATTTCCTCCTAATTTTTATTTATTCTATTCTTGAAATCTTTCCAGGCTCGTTCTCGATAAAGTTTCGCTTCAGCTTTTGGATCTTCAGCTTGTAGAATTCCTCTACCTACAATTATGCAATCTGCTCCTCCACCTACTGCTTCCTCAATCGTTATATATTGCTGACCCATTGCATCGGAACCGGCTTCTTTCTTCACACCCGGCATCATCAGAAGTTCACTTCCCGGGAATTTAGCTTTGAATCTTCTTATGTCTTCCACACTGTTGCCATGTCCAATAAAACCAGCTACCCATTGGGGATTCTTTTTAGCAGCTTCAAAACATTTACGAGTGTAAGTTTCATTTAATAGATTACCTTTAGAACTCATACGAGCCAGCACGAAGCCGGCACGTCCCTTAATGCCTTCGAACAATCCTTTTAAGATCAATTCACCTGCTACCATGTGCACAGTAACGTACTCTGCCCAGTCAGCAATTTTATAAACACCATTACGGAATTGATGCCTAACAGTATTCCCTATGTCAGCAAATTTACGGTCCTCGAAGATCAGGAAGTCCTGTCGCTTTGCATATTCCTGAAGCTTGGGAACGAAATTTTCATCATAATCATCAATGATATCCACGTGTGTTTTCAGCATCACGATCTGGTCACCAACTTTATCCAGCATTTCGAAAAACTCTTTTTGGGAAGTTACATCAAGCGAAAGAACCAGATTTGATTTTTTTTCATTCATTTTATCTAAAAGTTTTTGGGTAAGAGGATTTATATATTTTTCTTTCTTTTCAGGTTTTGTCAGGCTGGATGTAAATTCCTCAACCTCTTTCACTTTTTCAGCTGTAATCAGGTCCTTACCTTTTAATAACTGAACTATCTCTTCGAGCGAGATCAAGCTGTGTAATTTATAACCATCTTTAGCAAGTTCCTTTGTTCCGTTGGAACTTCTATCAATGACAACAACAAAATCTTCAATTACTATTCCTTCTTTCTCATACTTTTCAGCAGTTTCAATTTTGCTTGTTCCGGTTGTAATCAGGTCATCAATCACAAGGCATTTCGCACCTTTATTAAATTTACCAATCACATTGTTACCGGTTCCATATGCTTTCTCTTCCTTGCGCATATACACCAATGGTTTTTTCATTTTAGATGCAACAAGTGAAGCGATTGGCAGAGCTGTGTAGGGAATTCCAGTGATCACATCAAATTCCATATCCTTTATTTTTTCTACTAAAAGATCAGAGATTCCCTCTAAGATGGATGGAAAACTGATCATATCCCGCAGATCAAAATAGAATGGTGAAGTGAGTCCGCTCTTTAATGTGAAGCTGCCAAATTTAATAGCTCCGATCTTTTCAAGTTCCAGAACAAACTGTTCTTTTGTCATTTTAACTCCTGAATTTTATATTTTTTTCCCTTAATAAAAACTGTATCTATTTTCGCATTAACCATTCTTCCATCAAACGGAGAATAATTTGCCTTACTATTAAACATTGCAGCAATAATTGATAATGCATATTCTACATTAATTACTGCAAGATCGGCATAAAATCCTTTCTCAATTTTTCCACGTTTCTTAAAATCAAATATTTCTGCTGACTTAGTGCTAGTTAGTTCAACTAATCTACTCAATGTAATTTCACGTGCGTTGAATTCGGTTATAAGAATTGGTAGAGTTGTTTCAAGTCCGGGGAAACCGGATGGAGCAATTGAGTAATCCTCAATCTTCTCATCAATTGTATGCGGAGCGTGATCACTTCCTACACAATCAATTGTGCCATCAATTACTGCCTCCCAAAGAGCTTGATTATCTTCTTTTGCTCTGAGGGGTGGATTCACTTTTCCGAAATTGCCAACCTGCTTTAAAATTGACTTATCCAATATGAGATGATGCGGAGTGACTTCGCAGAATATGTTTTTGTTGGTTTGTTTTGCTGTTCGGATCAATTCAATTTCTTCTTTAGTTGAAACATGACAGATATAAAGTTTGCTACCAATTTCGTTTGCTATTCTCAAAACAAGTCCGGTTCCTTTGATGGAACATTCTCTATTCCTGATCATGTCATGATTTTGAATTGTTTTCTCAGCAATTTTCTGCGACCATTTATCAAGACAACTCTGCAGTTCAGTGTGAACAAGAACAACTTTATCATATTTTTTTGCTAATTTAAAAATATCTTTTAGTTTATTCTCATCAGCAACTACTTCATTTGAACTGGAACCAGCCAGGAAAACTTTTATTCCTGCTACATCAGTTGGATCACTTGCAAGAATTTGTCCTAATTCTTCTAAATTATTCTCAGTAGCTCCCAGGTGGAATTTGTAATTTACATTTGCTTTTTTCGCAGCTTCTCTTTTTGAGTTCAAACCTTTCAAGTTTGTTGTTGCAGGTTTTGTATTGGGCATATCAATAATTGTTGTTACACCACCTGCAATTGCTGCTTTTGATGCAGTTACCCAGGTTTCTTTATAAGCCATCTCCATATCACGAACATGAACATGAGCATCGATCATACCAGGTATAACCAACAATCCTAAGCAATCTAACATTTTATCATGCACAGGTTGCTCTGATCCGATGTAATCAATCAATTCATCTTTGATCAGAATGTTCTTGATTCCTTCAGAAGTTTGACAATTCAGTAAAAGTGTTTTCATTATTAATTCTTAACCATTGCGAAGGTCTTTGACCATTCGCAAGGTTTACTTTGTTCGAGTTTGTTCGTTGCTAATAAACTCAAAATTTAATCCTCTTCCCTGAAGCATCTCGATGATATTTTCCGAATTCCGTTAACTTTTCTACTTTCTCTTTGGGAAGCACAGGTCCTTCCACACAAAGCCTGACCCCGCTTGGGTCCATTGTGCAGCTTCCGCAAATCCCAATAGCACATTTCATATATCTCTCAAACAGGAATTCGTAATTTAGATCACCAATTACATCTTGCAGTGCTTTCATCATCCTTTCCGGTCCGGAAGCATATATAAAATCAAATTTCTCTTGTTCGATGATCTTCTGAGCAATCTCAACAGCTGTTCCTTTTTCACCAAGCGTACCATCATCAGTTGTATTTATAACATTGATATTTAGACTTTTAAATCTACTGTCAAAGACATGCTCTGCTTTTGTACGGGCTCCATTTATCAATGTTATATTAGCTTCAGTTTCTAATAATACTTTAGCCAAGAAATTAAAAGTTGGAACTGCATAACCACCACCAACCAGCAAAACTTTTTTATTAGACACAAAAAAAGAGGAGCCATAAGCACCTCTTATTGAAACATAATCTCCAACGCATTTTTGGAAAAGTCGTGTAGTAAAATCTCCTATTCTTTTTACTGTAATAGAAAATTCATTTTTACTACAATCTGATATAGAGAAGGGTTTTTCTCCACCTTCGAAATCCGTGAGCATGATAAATTGACCCGGCTTTGCACCAAGAGAATGATTAAACGTGAATGTTTTGATATCTCTTGTTTCATCAACTATTTTTGCAATTTTTAAAGTTATTCTTTTTTCCATTTCTAATTTCTCATTTCACATTTTTAATTTTTCTAACTTCGGAATTTCTTGCAAAGAGGCATATCCATTCTCTGCCATAAATTCCATAATTTCACTATTTATCTTGTTGAAAACTTCAATTCCACGGTAGTGCACAGCTGTTCCAACACCAATAACTTCAGCTCCAGCCATCAACATCCCTATGGCATCTTCACCATATGTTACTCCACCCATTCCTAGTATTGGAATATTCACAGCAGAATAAGTTTGGTAAATAAGTTTGAGTGCAATAGGTTTTACACATGGTCCGGAGAGACCCCCAAATTTATTAAAGAGAACAGGCTTGATCATCTTTGTATCTATCAGCATTCCTGGTCCAACAGTATTTATCATACATAATGCATCAGATCCAGCTGATTCCGCAGCTTTAGCTATAGATACAATATCATAAACATTGGGTGAGAGTTTGGTGATAACAGGAAGTGTTGAAATTTGTTTAACTGCTTTGGTAATTTTATAAACCTCATCATGAGATGCTGACAATGGGATTCCAAATTCATCAAATACATTAGGACAGGAGAGATTTAATTCTAAGAAGTCAGCTTTTGAATTATTTACATGTTTAGTCAGCTTTAAGAAATCTTTAGTACTTGTAGCAAAAACGCTCGCAATAACAGGAATATTGGAGCGCTTCTTAAACTGGTCGATCTCGACAAGGCCATCCACAATGCCGGGATTACATAATCCCATACAATTTAAGAAACCACCCTCGAATTCTGCAATTATCGGTCCTCTATGTCCAGTTCTTGGTTTCATAGTTAGTGATTTACTGGTAACTATTCCTGCGCCATTTTCAATAGAAATATTAAAACCGGAAAATGCCATACCTATAACACCTGCCGGTAAAACAAGCGGCGAGTTTATTGTGTGACCTAAAAACTTAGTTTTCAAACTTTTCTGCATTCCCTTTCCGTTTAGAATTTTCCAGTTCGAGATACTTATGTTTTAAATTTTTTCGTGAAATATTTACCTCTGACTTGCTTTACTAAAAAAAATTATCGTGATGATTGGTCAATTATTTTATCTTACTTAATAGGTTTATTTTTATAAAAAAATATAAACCGCCTTTAACAGCGGTTTATATGATTCTATTTAATTATAAATATTTTTTTGATACTTCTTTTAATTTTTCTATCATGTCAATTTTCTCCCACGTAAATTCCGGGAGTTCCCTGCCAAAATGGCCATAAGCTGCAGTTTTTTTATAGATTGGTCTTTTAAGCTGTAAATGTTCAATTATCTGCTGAGGTTTTAGTGGAAAGATATCTCTAATGATCTTGATCAATTGAGGATCAGAGAGTTTTCCAGTATTGAAAGTGTCTACCATTACAGAGATAGGATCTGCCACACCAATTGCATAGGCAAGCTGCACTTCACATTCAGCAGCAAGCCTGGAAGCAACAATGTTCTTAGCAATGTATCTTGCCATATAAGATGCACTTCTATCGACCTTGGAAGGATCTTTTCCGCTAAATGCACCACCACCATGACTTCCCTTTCCACCATAAGTATCAACAATGATCTTCCGGCCTGTAAGTCCAGTATCAGCTTGTGGTCCACCGGTTACAAATCTGCCGGTTGGATTTACATAAAATTTCGTATTGTTATCGATTAGTTCTTCTGGGATAATTGGTTTGATCACATTTTCAATAATATCCTTCTTGATCTGATCTTGTTGAATTTCCGGTGCATGCTGGGTAGATACAACAACTGCTTCTAACCTCTTGGGTTTGTGGTCGATATACTCAATTGTAACCTGAGTTTTACCATCAGGTCGAAGATACGCGAGTGTTTTGTTTTTTCTAACTTCTGCTAATCTTTGTGAAAGTTTGTGAGCAAAAGCAATCGTCATCGGCATTAATTCAGGGGTTTCATCGCAGGCATAACCAAACATCATACCCTGATCACCAGCACCCTGTTCACGATCTTTATGCTTATCAACTCCCATAGCAATATCTGTTGACTGCTTATCTATTGATGTGAGTACAGCACAAGTTTTGTAGCCAATTCCATAATCCACATTGGTATAGCCAATATCTTTTATTGTATTGCGTACTATTTTGGGGATATCGACATAACATTCTGTTGTAATCTCACCGGCGATCACAGCCATACCGGTTGTGAGAAAAGTTTCACAAGCTACTCTACCTTCAGGATCTTTTTCTAAAATGGCATCTAAGATAGCATCTGAAATCTGATCAGCCATCTTATCGGGATGACCCTCTGTTACAGATTCAGAAGTGAATAAATGTTTTTCGTTCTTCATTATATTTCCTTTTATACTAAATTAATTTATTAATTTCTTTTGAAGTTTTGCAAGAAAGAATTTTATCTAATTTTGCTCTCATCTCAGCAATATCACAATCAATAATTTCTTTTTTAATAATCAATAATCTTCCGGGACTAACACTGAGTTCATCAACACCTAGAGCTAGAAGAAGTTTCACATATTTTTTTTCGGAAGCCATCTCACCACAAACAGCAACTTTTTTTCCTTTTTTATGAGCATTATCAACTGTAAGCTTAATTGATCTAATCACTGATGGATGAGTTGGTTTATAATAATCGGAAATGGATTGATTATCCCTGTCGACAGCCAAAGTATACTGAATTAGATCATTCGTTCCAATACTTAAAAAATCGCACTCTTCAGCAATTGAATCTGAAGTAATAACGGCTGAAGGAATCTCTATCATTGCGCCAAGTTCCATATCAGCATTGAATGCAATTCCAGTATTGATCAGCTCTTTACTGCAAATCTCGATAATATTTTTCACTTTCAATAATTCATTTACGCCGGATATCATAGGAAACATTATCTTAATATTTCCATGTACATTTGCACGTAAAATAGCTTTTATCTGTTGCTTAAAAATTGGAACATTCTGCAAAGAAATTCTTATACCACGGCAACCCAAATTAGGATTTTGCTCATATGTAATATTTAAAATATTTGAGAGTTTGTCGCCACCAACATCTATAGTGCGAATAGTAACAGGATTTGGTATACATTGCTCTGCAATATTTTTATAAATTTCATACTGCTCTTCTTCAGTAGGAAGATCATCACGGTCTATGAATAAAAATTCTGTTCGGAAAAGACCAATTCCTGCACTATTATATTTTAATACCTGATCGATTTCTTGAGGAATTTCAATATTACTCATTAAACTTATCTTTTTCCCGTCTTTTGTAATAGATTCTATATCTATCAATTTCAGAAGCCCTCTTTGAATATTCTGTTCTACTTTATAAATTGCTTTATATTTTTCTAACACACTTTTTGTAGGAGAAATAATTACATAACCATCGTTCCCATCAATTATCAGATCTTCTCCATCTTTAATATTTCCTAATAAACCCATAGTATTTACCAGCATTGGAAGATTCATCGAACGGGCGATAATACTACTGTGCGAGTTTCTACTACCTCGTTCAGTGCATAAACCTTGAATATTCTTATCAAATACTGTTGTTACAAAAGAAGGTGATATATTCTCCATTATAAGAATTGAGTTTTCATCAACATCAACAAAAACATCTTTTCTTTCACCCTTAATATGACTTAATAATCTATAAGCAACATCTTCAAAATCATTAACTTTGTGGGAAAGATACTTATTATTTACATTACTAAAAATATCAATAGCCTCTGTAAAATATGTATTAATAGCCTGTTCTAAACAGTTTTGATCTTCTGAAATTAGTATAGATATTCTTTTATTGAACTCAGGATCTTGCAAGATCATTTTATGTGATTCTAAAATATCTCTATTTTCTTTTGAGTATGTATAATCTTGAATAAGTTTATCTAATTCATAAATAACAAATTTAACATCTTCTTTAAAACGGGAAAGCTCAAATTTTATTTCACTTTTTAGGATCTTCTTATCCTTTATGTATAGTTCATGCTTATTGATGATCTTTGCCTTACCAATGGCAACACCCGTTGAAACCGAATTTCCTATGATTTTTTTCACTTTTTTTATTCTTCCCCAAATTTATTTAAGAACATCTCAACAATTTCTTGTATCAAAAATTTTTCATCAACCCCATCGGCGACCAATTCAAGTTCTGAGCCAAATTCTGCTGCTAATGTCATTACGCCCATAATACTTTTCCCGTTAATTTCCATATCAGATTTTACAATTCTAAATTCTGACCTGTATTTTGTAGCCGCCTTCACAATCATTGTAGCCGGCCTAGCATGCATCCCAAGTTTATTAACAATCTTTATTGTTTTTCTTATCATATTTATTTAAATCCTATTTAACTACTTCTTTTCTTCAATCTGCTTTTCACGCAATTTTGCTTTCCTTGTAAGTTCTTCTTGAAGTTTATTGGTATATTCTTTTGCAGCATCGTATCCAAATAATTTAGAAATATGGTTCATTGCAACTACCTCAATGATTACTGCAATGTTTTTCCCAGGTGAAATTGGAAGATAGATAATTGGAATTTTGTTCCCAAGTATATCTACGGAATGATTACTTAATCCAATCCTCTCATAATCCATATTATCTTTCCAAGGCATTAACTCGATCTGAACATCGATTCTTTTCTTCATCCTAACAGCTTGTATCCCAAACATTTTTGCAACATCAATAAGCCCAATACCTCTCACTTCCATGAAGTGACCATAGTTGTTAGTTGCACATCCAACGAGAATATCATCTTTTGAAGTTATCTTTACTACATCATCAGTTATCAGGCGTTGACCACGTTCTACAAGTTCCAGTGCACATTCACTTTTTCCAATCCCGCTTTTACCGGTTAATAGAATTCCAACGCCAAAAACATCTATTAATGTTCCGTGAATCGTTTTCGATTCAGCAAAAATACCTTGTAAGTATATTCGTATAGAATTAAAAAGTTTATCTGTAGATAATCTTGAAGAAAAAATCGGGATCATCATTTCATTAGCAAGAAATTCAATTTGTTTTGGAACAGATAGTCCTTTAGTTATAATAATAGCAGGAATATCATAAACAAGTGTTTCTTTAATATTATTATAAAGTACTTCTTCTTTTAGAGATTGTAGATAGCTAATCTCAGTTTCACCAAATATTTGTATTCGGTTATATTCAAATCTGTCAAAATAGCCTGTTAATGCTAGTCCCGGTCTATTCAGGAATGAAGTTGTAATATTACCTTGCATCGTATTAGGATGAGTGATCAAGGAAAGTGAGAGATCTTTTTTCTCTAGTTCATAAAATTCTTTCACGCTTATTTTTTTCATATTTCCTACTTTTAATAGTGAACCCGTTCCCGTCAAGTGGAACGGATTCCATCTATTAACTTTATGCTTCTATCAATTTATAGTGCTCTTTGTCTTTTTTCACTAGTACATTAATTCTATCAGTTTCCAGATTTTTAAATACCAAATATATACTATCTAAATTATCAAATTTTTCCAGTGCATCTTTAACAGTTAAATTCTCTGCTAAAATTCTTTTTATTTTTACTACTTTCTTGCCTTCATTCCTTTCGATAAGGTCTGCATATACAAAATGTAGATTCTCTTTAAGGCTTTTCTTATTATGATCTGACCATTTATCTTTCATTTTTTTTATTTGTTTTTCCATTTTGTCAACAGCATTATCAATTGCCAAGTACATATCTTTTTCTACAGTATCACATTTCAAATTATGTTTTGATGCATGAACAATCAATTCAACTTTGTTTCCATTTTTTTCAAATGAAAGAATAAAGTTAGCTGTCATAATATGATCAAAATACCTTTCTAATCTCACAAGAGATCCATCAATATGATCTCTGATAGCATTTGTTAGGTCGAAATGTCGTGCAGTAATTGTAATTTGCATAATTATCTCCTTCTAATATACTGCAGGAATGAAATATATCCTACAGCCTTTTGTTTAAGATCTTCTTTGCTCGCTCAGCATGATAAGAACTGCGTACAAGAGGAGCTGATTCAATAAGCTTAAAACCCATTCTCTCCCCTTCCCTTTTGTAAAATTCAAATGTATCGGGATGTATGTATTCTGCAACAGGATGATGTTTTTTAGACGGAGCCATGTATTGTCCAATCGTAACAATATCTACATCCACTTCACGCAACTTTTTCATAAGTGCAAGCACTTCAATTTTTGTTTCTCCAAGACCAACCATGAGACCACTTTTTGTAAGAATCGAGCTATCGGCATTTTTAGCTGCTTGAAGAACTCTTAACGACCGTCCAAAATTTGCCATTGGACGAACAGCATCATAAAGACGCGGAACGGTCTCGACATTATGATTCAATACATCCGGACCGGCATTAACAATTTTCTTCACCAAATCCAGATCACCCTTGAGATCTGAAATTAATAATTCAATTGCAGTTTCAAGATCACAAATTTTTCTTATTTGTTTTACAACTTCGATAAATTGGGATGCACCACCATCGGCAAGATCGTCACGTGTTACTGTAGTAACAACAACATATTTTAATCCCAATTCATTTGATATTTTTGCTATTGCTTTTGGTTCATTTATATCAGCAGGTTCAAGACTTCTCTTTGTTTTATCGATAGCACAAAAAGTGCAGTTTCTAGTACAGGTTTCTCCTAAAATCATAAAAGTTGCAGTTCCATTTTCAAAGCATTCACCCTGATTCGGACATTTGGCACTTTCGCATACAGTATGAAGATTGTATTTCCTCAATATTTTTATTATTTCCCGGGTTTTTCTAGCACCGAGTTTTTCTGATTTAAGCCATTCAGGCTTTCTCATTACTTCCATATCTTCCTAATAATAACTTATATTTTATGTATTGCAAGTTTTTCAAGATCTTCAACAGCTTCCATCACAGATTCAGACAAAGTCGGATGTGCAAATATAACTTTTTTTACATCATCTATAGTTGCATCTAAACCCAATAATATTCCTGCTTGTGCAATTAGTTCTGTTGCTTTTGGACCAATGATGTGAACTCCAATTATCTTGTTGGAATTTTCTAATCCGACTACTTTCACAAAACCAAAAGTTGCTCCCAATCCAAGTGCTTTTCCATTTGCAGAAAATGGGAATTTCCCAATAATTACATCTTCAAATTTCTTCTCAGCTTTTTCTTGTGAATAACCAACAGATGCAATTTCAGGATTTGTAAATGTGCAAGCTGGAATCTTCTTATAATCAAGATCGACAACCTCAATCTCAGTATTACTTATCTCGTTACGAATGATATCCGCTACAATTAGACCTTGTTTGCTTGCTGTGTGAGCTAACATAAATTTACCTGTAACATCACCAATTGCAAAAATATTTTCTAAATTTGTTTTCATCATTTTATCAATATTTACAAATCCATTATCCATAGAAATATTACTATTTATAAATTCGATATCCATAAAAGGAATTCTACCAACGCTCAACAAAACTTTATCAGTTTCAATTTCTTTTCCATTTGATAATTTTAATATAACACCATGTGCTGTTTCTTCATAATTTTTTACCGCAGTTTTGAGATTAAGTTTGATTCCGCTTCGTTTTAAAGCCATCCCCAATCTTTTTGAAATTTCAATATCTTCCATATCTATCAGGTTTGGTAAAAATTCCACAATTTCCACTTCCACGCCTAATTGATTATATATTGAAGCAAATTCACATCCGATAACACCACCACCAATAATTACCAATTTTTTTGGAAGTTCTTTCATTTTGAGAATATCTCTGGAAGATAGAATACTTTTCCCGTCACATTTCATAAAGGGTAATTCTTTTGGTTTTGAACCTGTCGCAATAATTATATACTCTGCAAGATACTCATCATGATCAGTAACAATTTTAAAAAAGGTTTCTGTTTTCTCAATTTTCTTTACTGTTTCTTTTATTGTTGGGATGTTACGTTTATTAAAAATAAATTCAACACCGGAAACAAGTTTTTCTACAACATCATTTTTTCTTTGCCATACTTTTTTATAATCAATTCTGGATCTTTCAATTGATATACCGAAATTTTCAGATTCTTTGATCTCTGAATAAAGATCGGCGACTTTAACCAGTGATTTTGTAGGAATACATCCGTGATTAAGACAAACTCCTCCAAGTCTTTCCTTTTCAAATACAGCAACATCGATTCCATATTGTTGAAGCCGTATAGCCGTTACATATCCACCCGGTCCTCCACCAATAATTACAACCTTGAATCTATTCACTCTTTTCTCCTCAATCTACTATTCAGTATACCTTTTGCTTTTCTGTATTTTGCAATAACTCTACGTGATACGTGTATACTCATTTTTGAAAGTTGTCCTACAATATCCTGATCACTCAATGGATGAGCCTCATTTTCATTATCTATCATTCTAGTAATTTTTTGCTCAACATTATGCCTTGAAATTGAATTGTAATTATCGTCCTTTCCTGCCTTACTTGTAAAAAAATCTTTTAAGCACATAATTCCAAATGGTGTATCGGCATATTTTATACGAACAACACGCGATATGGTGGACTCATTAACTTGTAGCTCCTGAGCAATATCTGAATAAGTAAGTGGTTTTAATACTCTATTTTCCCCATAAAAGAAATCTGATTGATGATGTAAAATGGAATTTGTGACACGCTCTAAAGTTCTACTTCGTAAATAAACTGATTTGATCAAGAATTTGGCTGAGTTGATCTTGCTTCTAACATAATTAAGAGCTTCTTTATCTTTTCTTACTTCTTGTAAAATTTTGTTGTATCGTCTGCTCAAGCGTATTCTTGGAAATGAGTAATCGTTTATTATAACTTCATATTCGCTTCCAATACGCTTAATTATAACATCCGGTACAATGTAATTGGAGTGATTGGTAAGAAGACGCAAACCAGGTTTTGGATCCAATTTTGCGATTTGTTTTTTCCAATTTAAAATGGTTGTAATGCTTGTTCCAAAACTTGATGCAATATTTTTATAACGTTTATGAATAAGATCAGTAAAGTGATCCGAGATAAGAGTGATAATATTTTCATTATGAAATTCAGGATCAAGTTGAGCCAACAAGCATTCTTTAATACTTCTGGCAGTAATACCTTTTGGTTCTAAATGAAGAAGCTTTAAATGAATTTCCTCTGCTCTTTGCAATTCAATCCCAAATTCTTCCGCATATTCTTCCATAACAAAATTATTAGGCAAAAAGCCGTGTGCATCTGTGCTATCAAACAATTCATAAGCAAAATCAAACTCATCTTTTTCAAGATTTAACCTTTCGATCTGATAAACAAAAACATCTTTTTTATTTTCTTGGTCTTTGATCATTTGATCGAAATTAATACCTTCTGTAGAGTGTGCGCTGCCAGAACCTCCCCGGAAGTATTCTGAGTATGAATCCAATATTTCACTTAATTCTTTAGTCTCTTCAAGAGTTTTTTTCAACTCTTCATCTTCATTCTCTTTTTTTATATCTTCTTCAATTCTATCTTTTATTTTATCATCTTTTTCAGATGAGATATCTTCCTCATCACGGTATTCAAGAAGTTCTAACATTGGATTACTGATCATTTCCTGTTTTAAATGAGTTTCAAGCTGCATTAATGGCATAGCTAACATTTCTAGAGACTGAAGCATTTTTGGCTTTAACAATAGGTTTTGTGTTTGCTTTTGAACTAATGTCTGCCTAAATTTATTCATAATATAGTTCTTCTTTTATTCATTTACAAAAGGATTAGTGAATCTGTCACCAAGATATACTTCTCGTGCTTTATCATCTTTCACCAATTCTCTGGATGTTCCACTGAATAATATTTCTCCATTAAATATAATATAAGCTCTTTCGGTAATTTTCAAAGTTTCAAGAACATTATGATCAGTAATTAAAATGCCAATACTTTTCTCTTTTAATTTTCTTATTATATCCTGAATATCGGCTACAGCAAGAGGATCTACACCTGCAAAAGGTTCATCCATAAGCATAAATGATGGAGATGTTACAAGGGAGCGGGTGATTTCAAGTTTTCTACGTTCTCCACCCGATAAAGTAAATGCTTTCTGCTTAGCTAATTTGGTAAGACCCAAATCCTCCAAATGCTCTTCCAATTTTAGTTTTCTCTCTTTTTTTGAGATCTTTATAGTTTCAAGAATTGCCATGATATTTTGTTCAACTGTAAGTTTATGAAATATAGAGGGTTCCTGAGCAAGATAGCCAATTCCTAATTGTGCGCGTTTAAACATAGGGAGATTAGTTATTTGTTTTTCGTTAAAAAAAACATTACCACTATTAGCTTTTATTAAGCCAAGTATCATATAGAAAGTTGTAGATTTTCCCGCTCCATTTGGTCCTAGAATTCCAACAATTTCACCTTGTTGCAGGTTGATGCTGACATTATTTACAACCTTTCTTTTTCCATAAATTTTAACTAAATTATCTGTTTCTAAACTCTTCATACTGAATGGATTTAATTATTCCCATTTTATTTGTCAAGCGAATGTTATGATTAAAATTCATATTTGGAATAGAATATGCTTTGACGACTAATCTAAAATGTTTTTTTATATTTAGTTAAGGTTTTCTACCAGTTTTTATGTTCAAATTTATAGATCCCTGCAACTTTATCTTTTACTGAAATTCTTTTAATTTTATTTTGATCGTCTATTTCTAAAATCAGATGTTCGCCTTTGGTATTATTTGCTGAGAAATTTCTATTTTTAGTGGTTTCCTGCAGAAAATAGGAACTAACATTCCCCTCAGCTTCACAGAAAACAATTTTCCCATAATTAAAATTGAATTCCATTAGATCACCAATTGCCCAACTCTTTTTTGGTTGATTCTCTACTTCAGAAAAATGTACATAACAAGAATCTTGTAATATAGCTTTCTTTATTTTTTGATCTTCAAAGAATATTTTGAATTCCTTTGCAGTTGCATCTGCCAGACCTGAATTAAATTTTGGCTCACCTAAATATACAGCCTTTTCTTCTTCAGAAAAATATAAAAGAAAGTCACTGCTCATAATAAAATCTTTTGAGAAAGTTTGTACATTAAAAGTAGCAGCAACTTTTTTATAGTTCTTAAAATATTCGATCTTTTCGGCAGATATGGAGATAGTATCTTTACCAGCTATTGAGAGTATAGGCTTTTTCATTAAGTAACCATAACCCTCATTCAAATAATATTTTAACTCTCCGCAAGTTCCATGTATACTTTCCCGTTCATCATAAGTGATTACATTTTCTTTAGCAAAAAGTTCTCTTGAATTTCGGAAATATTCCACTTCATCTGCTTCAAATGTTCTTATGGTTGAATCGCTGTGAGTTTCAGTTGTTAATACATCTCCCCTTAGAAATAAGCGTTCTGTTTTGCGGAAGTAATCGACATTACCTGCTTGCAAGTTTAATGTATCTTCATTTACTCTCACATTCCCTTGCATACGTACTATCTTCTGTATTTCAAATATATCTGCTTTATCACAGAAGAACTCAGTTTCACCGTAGAAAAAGTGTACATTCCCCAACAAATTTGAGATGTATTCATCCTCTATTTTATTTATTATTAATTTATCAGCATTTATCAATTTATAAGAGCGTAGTTCTTTCTCGGGATAAAGTGGTTGAACCATTGTAAGAATTATTGAAATAATATATAATGTAACTAATCTACCAACTGACTTCATCTTTATTTAATTTCCCTTCAGCTGATACTTTTGTGATAACTACCCTATCAAGATTCATGTCGGATTCCATTTCCTCACCTTTTAGAATATTATCTTCTCTTATCAAAACGACACCATTTTTTGCATATAACGTATTTGAGTTCCTGTCTATAACTATTAATGGAGCTTTCATTATTCCATTTTCACTTACTACCACAACATCACCAATTCCAGTTAATGTATTTTTTGCATCATCAACTTTGGCTTTATTGCATTCCAAAGTAGATTTTACAGAGCTGTCCTCATTGAAAAAAGTAACGAATACAGTATCAGCAAAAGTTTGTTTTGTTTTATAATATTTGTAATAATGAACTGCTGTTAATTCATAATCGATCACGTCTTCAGTTGTAGAAATAATCTTGATCGAATCTGCTTGTTCATCTGGTATCTCACTAATTATTAGCCTATTGGAAGCTTCATCTTTTCCAGTACAAGAAAACAGAAAAATGCTACTGAGACTTAAGATGATCAAGAAGTTTTTGCAAACTTTCTTCATATTTTCCCTGTTCTTTCAAGATGAGTTCTATAAATTCTCTAACTGCACCTTTCCCACCGCTGCGCTTTGTAACAAGATCTACCCTGCTTTTGATATCATCGAATGCATCTGCTGGAGTTGCTGAAATATTACATTTTTCCATGACCGGAAAATCATTCCAATCATCTCCCATATAGGCTACATTCTCCCAAGTAAGATTTAATTCGTTCAGTAATTCAGTAGTTTTTTGCAATTTATTTCTAACACCCTGAAAGAGCAGTTTTATTTGAAGATCATCACATCTTTGTTCAACAATTTTAGAACTTCTACCGGTTATGATCGCCAGTTTAATATCGCTAAATTGCAATAGTTTTATTCCTAATCCGTCTTTTGCGTCAAAATTCTTAGATTCCAATTTATTATTATTATAGATTATTTTCCCATCACTAAGAACACCATCGTTATCTAAAATGATCAATTTGATTTTACTGTAGTCCATTTATTCCTCATTATCTTTTATTTTTATGCAAGCATCAAGCAGTTCCGGAAGCTTATTTAGCGGCAGCATAGAACTTGCGTCACTCAATGCTTCTGCCGGATTTGGATGTGTTTCAATAAAAAGCCCATCAACCATACCGGTAGCCAGTGCTGCTTTTGCCATCATTTTTGCATATTGCGGAGTCCCGCCTGAAGTATTATTTTGGGAAGGTTTTTGCAAACTGTGTGTAACATCGTAAATTATCGGATAACCAAGCTTTTTCATAATTGCAAAACTGCGAAAATCTACCACTAAATTATGATAACCAAAACTTGTTCCACGCTCTGTTAAAAAGATATTTTTATTTTTTGCGGCAAATATCTTTTCTGCCGCATTTTTCATATCCTCGGGAGCCATGAATTGTCCTTTCTTAATATTAACTATTTTACCTGTTTTTGCTGCCGCAAAAATGAGATCAGATTGCCTCGATAAAAAAGCCGGTATTTGCAGAATATCTGCCACTTCTGCAGCTTTTTTAGCTTCACTTATTTCATGTATATCTGTTAAGATCGGGATATTAAATTTCCTCTTAATATTTAATAGAATTTCAAGACCTTTTTTTATTCCGGGACCTGTTGGAGATTCGATCGAAGTTCTATTTGCTTTCTTGTATGATGATTTAAAAATTAACGGAATTCCTCTTTTAAGAGTCAGTTCAACCAATCTTTTCGCAATTTGCATCATTAATTTTTCATCTTCAATCACACACGGACCAGCAATAAGAAAGAATTTATTACAACTGCAAAGTTCTTTATAAAGCTCCATTTTATCTCCAAAAAGCAGATCAGTTATTAAAAGTTTAATCTACCAAATTTATTATTAATTATTTAACAATAAATGACAACTGAAAGTCACAAATTAATGTGTCCAGATTTTTTTTGCTTGCCTTATTTCTTAAGGTAAAATTTATCACTTTTATATATAAATTATGAGAAATATATTATTGGTAATTATCGTATTCGTTTTTGGCATTCTGAATGCTCTTGAATCAGAGTATCAAATAGCCAGACTGCATTATAAAGGTGGTGGTGACTGGTATAACGATCAGGATACAATCCCGAATATTGTAGCATATCTAAATAATACATTGCATACTGATTTCTCTAAAATTGAAGCAATTGTCAGTCCTGATGATCCCAAACTTTTTGATTATCCATTTATTTTTATGACAGGACACGGTACAGTTAACTTTAATAATAAAGAAACTGAAAATATCAGAACTTATCTGGAACGAGGCGGATTTCTTTATGTTGATGACGATTATGGTTTAGATAAATCTTTCCGGTCTGAAATCCAAAAAATATTTCCCGAAAAAGATCTGGTTGAATTGCCAGTTAGTCATAATATATTCAATTGCTATTTTAATTTTCCAAACGGACTTCCAAAAATCCATAAGCATGATGATGAAAGACCGCAAGCATTTGGAATTTTTGATGATAATGGACGATTGATGCTGCTCTATACTTATGAATCCAATATTTCTGATGGTTGGAGCAATGTTCATGATGATCCGGAAAATATAAAAGAACAAGCTTTCAGGTTCGGAGCAAACTTGTTTTATTATATTATGACAAATTGAGAAAAGGTAAAAGCTATGAATGTTTATATTGCTTCTGATTTTCATTTGAAATTTGAAGAAAATGCAGAAGATAAAGAACGTAGAAATAAAGTAATAAATTTTTTAGATAGTATAAAAGATGATGCTGATCTATTAATTTTAAATGGAGATATTTTTGATCTCTGGTTTGTATGGAAAAAATTCATCATTAAAGGATATTTTCCGTTACTAGTTAAATTACATGAATTAAGGAAAGATGGTGTAAGAATCGTATTTATAGCTGGTAATCATGATTTCTGGTTTAAGAATTTCCTCACGGACACAATAGGAATTGAAGTATTTAAAAATGATTTCTGTGAAACAATCGATGGAGTAAATATTTTTGTTTCTCATGGAGATAGATATACATCAAACGATCTTCGTTATCAAGTATTCCGCAGGATGATACGCAATAAATTTATCATGTGGATATTTGGGAATCTGCACCCAGACATTGCTTTAAGCATTGGCAAGAAAATGAGCAGATCAAGCAGAAAGCAGCAGACAGCAGATGATACTTTGAATAAACGCGAAAAGGGACTCATCCAATTTGCAAAAAAGAAACTAAAAGAGACAGATCTGGTTATCCTCGGACATTCGCACATTCCTAAAATTGAAAGATATGACAACGGTATTTATGCAAATGCCGGAGATTGGATAAACAATGATTCATATCTAACAATGAAAAATGGAAAAATTAAATTACATAAATATAAAAAGGAGAGTGATTAAAATGAGAAAAAAGCTGTTTGTAGTAATTGCAATAATACTAATTGGAGTGTATACAATGAACAATTTAGAAGCAAATGAAAATGCAAATGTAAAAATGGTTACGAACATGGGAACAATTGAATTAGAACTTTATGCTGATAAAGCCCCTATAACTGTGGAAAACTTTTTAAAATATGCAAATGACGGATTCTTCGACGGAACAGTATTTCATAGAGTAATTAATAATTTTATGATCCAGGGTGGTGGATTTACAATTGAAGGAGTTCATAAAACAGATATTTATGATCCAATTCAAAACGAAGCTGATAATGGATTATCAAATGAGGTTGGAACAATTGCCATGGCAAGAACCAATAAACCGCATTCTGCAACTTCCCAGTTCTTTATCAATGTGAAAGATAATAAATTCCTTGATCATACTGATAAAAAAAGCGGTTGGGGTTATTGCGTTTTTGGAAAAGTGACAAAGGGAATGGATATTGTAGATACAATTAAAATTGTTCCTACTCAAGTAAATCCTAAAACAGGAATGCAAGATTGGCCGGTAGAAAATATTATAATCGAATCGGTTAAAATAGTTAAATAGTTTAGAAGTTTATAAGTTTTTACGTAGAAAAGTCTTCAGGATTCTTATTTTTCTTGAAGACTTTTTTTTATTCTTCGTTCAGTTTTATCAAATTACTTTATATTATATTTTTTAAATTTTTTATAATTTCTAAAAATGAATTTTAATGAAATGATTACAATTAAAACCAGTATTATTAATTTAAGTATTAATGGTACCGGAAATCCAATTTGTTGTCCTAATTTTAAAAAGTAATTATTTATTTCCTGATTACCTTGGATAATAACTAAAACCAATCCTAGCATAATCAACACTACAATTATCTTGTCTGCTATAGGCAATAAGTACCTACTTTCATTTCGTGAACTCATTTTTCCTCCACTGTTTTGCTCTAATTTACTGTTATGATTGGAAACCTTGCGGATGATGCATCGGCTTTGTGTATGTCGGCTTTTCATAGAAAAAACGATCATAATTACTTCCTGCTATTCTACAAAACGATGCTGGGATTCTACTTGCCTGTCTGATGGTCGAGGAACGAGATCTCCGCAATGGTTGGAAGGTCATTTTCTTTTGTCACCATTCGCAGCAAGGTCTTCGACCATTGCGAAGGTAACCGCTCAACCATTGCGAAGGTTAAAATAAACTGTTCTTAACTCCACTGTCGCTAAGCTCCCGCGAAGTCAAGTCCAGTTTAGTCAGCATTTCTTACAATTCTAAAGCCATTTTCTCCACCAGCAGAACCGTAAATTTGACAATTATCTCTTAGAGATACAGTTCTGTGAGAATAATAATAATTTCCTCTTATTACTTTATATTCTCCATTCTCTGGACCTATCGGATTTGTTTGATTTTCAGAAGTATATTCTCCATAATTATCCCAACAATATTCTTTAGAATTACCACTCATATCATAAATACCAAGTTGATTAGGTTCTTTTTGTCCGATTTCGTTTCCCCAACTATCCCATCCTACTTCTGAAAATTCATCACTTCCACTATATTTATAATTGTCAATAGAGTGAATACCTCCGCGAGCTGCATATTCCCATTCAGCTTCAGTAGGTAGCCTAAATCCATTAGCAGAAAGATCAAGTATTACTTCATCGTAATTATTTGCTTGTTCTTCAAAAGTATAACAAGGATCTAATCCTTCAACCTCACTCAAATAATTGCAAAATCCACAAACTTCAAACCAAAAAGTCCAACCAGCAGGTACTATCGGTGAAGAAGATGTATCACTATAGTATCCTCTAAATAAATCATAAGAAAGATCAGTGATTTCGTATTCTCCAATATAAAAAGGAGATAAAGTTACTTCGTGAATGGGATATTCATCAGGGTTACCTGTAATATCCTCCCAAGTATTCCCCATTGTGAATATACCTCCTTCAACATAAATCATTTCAACTTTATTATACCCAACTACTTTGTTATAAGAAGTTTCTTCACCTTTATAACTGAAAAGTTTATAGAGATGATATCCTTCTAGATCAAGATTATCATCAACAAATTCATCTACGTTTTTATCAAGAGTTGCATAATCCTCCCAGTCACTCCAAGAAGTTTTTCTTTGAATTTTATAACCATCAATCCAACCTTGTATATTGGACCAAGTAATTCTCAAAGTTGAACTATCTAGTTTTGTTATTTCAATGCTATCGGGAATTGATAATGTTATATAATAATCAAGAATTGCATATTCGGAGTGCATAGTGTCATCATAATATGCATAAACTCTATATTGCATATATGTTTGATAAGGTACGTTGTTATCAGTAAAGGAAGTTGAATTTGCAGATAATCGTGCGATGTTTATCCATTCTGTATAATCTTCATCATCATCAATTCTTCTATCAATTCTAAGCTCCTTTTCCCAGTTACAATTATCTTCCCAAGACAGCTCTAAAACATCGATATCAGGATTTTGAATAGTAAAATTTGTTGGCATACTTGCTATTGGATCTATTGTTTGTGGAGGTGAAGTAATACCATCTTCACAACAAGATGAAACAATGATTAACAAGATTCCTGCAAAAAGCAACATAGATATTTTTTTTAGCATTTTAACCCCTTGTTCTATATTTATTATTCACTTAATTATAATCACTAATGTTTTGGATATTTATGAGTATATACAACATTTTTTTAGAACGATGTCTTCTATGATTTCCTACCTCATCATTTAAAATGTCATTTTGACACCAAAAAGTAACTGTAATCCATCAGCAGTATAGTTGGTATACTTTTTATATTGCTGGTCAAATAGGTTCCTCGCTTCTGCCAGAATGGATAGTTTATCACTTAATCGATAACTTGCTGACATATCGGCTAAGAAAGCATTTTTCAGTTCTTCATCAATATCATCTACCCCACCTGAAAGAAGTTGCAGATCAATTGTAATATAATAATGATTTTTATTCATTTCAAGTTTCGTGGAAGTTACCAGTAGTGGTTCAAAATAAAGATCCTCATCCGATATTTTATATTCCATATTTTGAATTAAAGTAAAATCTCCATGTTTATAAGCTGCTTTCAATCCCACTTTGTGTATCAGGCAATCAATGTTTTCTTGTTTGTAAAAACCGTTTGAATCTGCCACATCATCATAATACAATAAATGATCTCTTTCTATGCTGGCATTGTGATATATTGAAATTGGCAAGACAAAATCACTTTCTAATATGATAAATGAATTCAGTATTTTTTTAGTTTGGGAATCACCCGGGAATAGGTCTTGAAGCAAGTTTTCATTAAATCCATCGGTACATGAAAGAGAAGAAATAGTTGGATTGTTTTCAAACCTGATTCTAAGATTATTATAAAGACTGATCTTAGAATTAAAATGAATTGATGGATAAACTTCATCTTCATCATAAGCACACCACAATCCAATTTCATCAAAGAACTTCAGTCCGGTAATTCCAGCATCAAAATAACCTGAAACTTTTTGTTTCAGCAAATTTACGCTTATGTTTCCATTATATATGTAATATTTGATCCCAATCTTTGAATTAACATCAAAATTTGTGGCCGTAGCTTGCAGTTGTTTAAATTCATTAAATGCACTTTTAAAATTGATATCAAATGAAATTTTATGAATTTGAGAAATAACAAGATCTTTTTTCACATACGAAACATAACCACCTGAAATTTTAGTTTCACTAAATTCCTTGTTAGAAAAATCGAGAATCATCTTATGTTCATTAATTTCAGGCTGCCATTGTAAACTGTAAATATCCTCTTTCCAATCTTTAGATCTCTGATGATGTAATAGATCTGCAGAAAAGTTCCAAATATTACTGAAAGATATTATACCCTGAATACCAGCAAAATTCTCCATTCCACCTTTTAACAGAAGTGCTGTGCTCTTTTGAACAGGATAAGTTACAGCAGGATCGATGATTATTGGAGAATAATAAGCACTATATTCAAACTTTTCTATTGTAGTAAGCAAACAATATTCATCGAGATTTTTGGCTGAGTTCAAAGTATCTTCCAGAGATTCAATTTCACCTTGAATTATTACATTACCAAGATCAAGTGGATCACTTTCAAAAGCTGATAGAATAAAAAAAGGAATACTGAGTAGGATAATAATTAATTTCTTCATTATTAATTCTCCTCTTTCAGTAGATTCTCTAGTTTATTTTTCATTTCCACCGATATATCATTTTTTATCACTTCAAAGAGCTTTGCAGCTTCATCATAGTTGTTTACTTTTATGTAAGAAATGCACACAAGTGCTTCTGCTTTATTGCGAATTTCTTCAAACTCAGGATAAAGATACCGCAGACGCAAAAGCTCAGGAATAGCAGCTTGGTTATCTCCATTCTTGATCAATAAAAGTCCTTTTAGAAATTGAGATCTAGCTTTTACTATTTTGTGTTTACTTTTGCTCAAAATCTTTATTCGAGAATCAAGTTCTGCAAACTCATTGAGATTCATTTTCCACTCAACTTCTAATAATTGTGCAAGTTCTCTATCTTTACCTGTTGCGAACTCCATGAATTTATTGTAATCATTATCAAAAAACTCGTTATCTTGTTCCAACTCAAGTTCAAGCAATTCCAGCCAAATATCTTCACGTCTAGTAAGCGTTGAAGCTTTTCTCAATTTGTCAATTGCATCAATATTATTATCCATTTTTATTAGTAATTTTGCCCAATGCCTTAGAACACTTGGGTCTTGTTTATTAGAATATAATTTTTCATAAGTTGCTTCAGAATTCTGAAAATCATTGATATTCTCATAACAAAGTGCTTTCATTAATTTAATCTCTAAAATATTCTTATGTTCAGGTTCAAGGATCTCAAGTTCCTTACTTGTATTAATAGCTTCTTGCCAATTCCCTTGTTTATAAAGATAATAGATCTTCCTATCCAGTAACTCTACCCGGATCCTTTTGTCGGAACAATTTGCCAAAATTTCATTTACGTGTTCAGTAAAATCAATTGTCTCGGATTGTTCAGATGCCCAGCGCAGACCATTAATGGAATTATTTATAATTTTATCTTCAACACCTGGTTGAATTAGAATGGAATAGTGTCTTACAGCATTATTAAAATCTCCCAAATTGTAGTATGAATCTGCTATGCCTAGAATTGCTGAATAATAATCAGGAGCAGATTGGAAATTCAAAGTATACTGTTTAAAATATTTTATAGCATTTAGATAGTCCTCTGCGCTGAAAGCAGAAGTTGCTGCTTTAATAATATACTTTTCTGGTGAAGATACTGTTCCTGAAAGCCTGCTGTACAGCCGTGATGCTTCTTCATATCTTTTGAGTTGATATAGTGTCCAAGCTTTTCTGGAGAGAACAGCCTCTTCATGGATAGAATTATCAGCATTATCTGAAGCGATTGAATAAGCATTCAGAGCTTTGACATAGTCACTTTCAGCAAACTCTATATTTCCCTGTAATAAGAACTTATCAAATAAGTACTTCTTATCTGATGGAATATTTTCGAGAGATTCTCTAGCTTTTATATAATTCTTCTGAGAATATTGTATACTCCCGATTCTTTCCCATGTGAATCCAATATCACAAACACCTTCCAGTGCATTTTGATAATATTGCAGTGCTCTAGAATAATCACCTTTTTTAAAATAGATGTCACCTAGATAATAGTTACTCATCCCTACTTTTTCAGAATTTTGAAATTGATTCCTGACTCTATTGAAATTTGTTTCAGCTGTCTCAAATTCTCCTTCCTGAAAATTAATCAGACCTATTTTAAAATTAGCTTCATCATTAAATTTACCATTGGGAAAAAATAAAAGATAAAGCTCATATTCATTAAGTGCTTCTGATTTTTTATTTATCAGAAAATTTGATTCTGCAATAAGATAGTATGTTTTTGCTTTGATAGATTCATAAACTTCACTTACAGTAGTATTTCCTGTGTTTCTGACAATAGTAAAAAATGATAAAGCACTACTGAAATCACTATTCACGAAACAGTTGTAGCCAAGTTGATAATAAGCAACTGGAATTAATTCATGATCAGGGTAATCTTCAATAAATCTTTTTAATATTTCTATATCATTATCTATTTTTGCAAGATAGAAAATACTATTTGAACTTATTTGTATATCAGCAGAACTAATTAAATCATTCAGAATATTTTTCGCTTTGTTTTCGTTTTGCAATTCATAATAACATAAAGCAGAATAGTATCGAGCTTTCTCCGAATTCAGCTTTTTCAATTTATCTAATGCTTCATCAAATCTTTCAACTTCATAGAAAGCAGTTCCAATAATTAAATTATAATTATTATAATATTGGGAAGTTGAAGGAATTACATCTAAGCCAACAGCAAATATTTTATCTGATCTTTCATGAGAAAGATTGTAATTGTAATATAATAGAATAGCTCTGAATTTATTTTCAGAATCAGGTTTTTGCATAATGTCATGTGCAACATCATCAATATCTGAAATATTATTCTGAGCAATTCTCAGTTCTAACATAGCAGATAATATTATTGTATCCTGATTTAAAGAAAGAGCCTTTTCTAAGTTTAATAATGCACTATCAAAATCAGTTTCAATAAAATCTATCTTACCAAGATAGTAATATGCTTTCCATGCTAATTGATTATCAGAATAATCATTCACAAATTTCCTGAAAACAATTCTTGCTTTCTTATATTGATTCAGAAAAAAACCACTCTGCCCCAGCCCTAATGCTACTTCTGCACGAATTGCCGGATGTGTTGAAGTGACGTATAATTCACTGAAATAATTTTCAGCATTTTTATAATCTTCTTCTGCCAGATAAATATTTCCAAGAAGAAATTTGATGTCTGCCTCTACCTCACTTTGCGGATAATTTGTGAGGAATTTTATGAGTTCTGTTTTTGCTAACTCAAAGTTTTTATCTCTATAGAGTCCAACTGAGAACTGTAAGTCTTCTTTTTGGTTTGCAATCAACATAATTGTTAAAACCAGAATTAAGTTTATGATAATAATTTTTTTCATTCATACCTCAAAATAGTTATTTCTTCAATATATCTTCTATTACATTTTTCATTTCGAAAATGTTCTTCTGTTCTACACATTTTAATGATCCACAGTCAAAGTTCGATCCCAAAAAAATCTGATCTATATCAAGATAAGCAAATAATCCTGCTATTTCTGGTTTATCAGTTATAAATAAATCACTCACTTTTGCAAGATTATGCAGTTCCAGTAAATTTGCAACTTCAATTTCTTCAATATTAATAAAATCTTTATCATGAATTTTCTTACCTATAAAATAAATGTTAGCTGAAAATTCATTTTTAATAGTTTGAACAATTTTTCCAATCTTTTTGGAAGAAAACTGACTACTGAAATCCAGAATAAAATTTTTAAATCTGTTTTTAATGAACAGATCTTCCATCCCTAATAACTCAGATTTTGAAAATTCAATATTAAATTGATAACTCTCCCATGGAAAACCAAAAAAATCTGCAAATTTCTTTAAAAGAGATAACGAGTCTTTTGGAATTGGAATAAACTGTAGGTTTGCAGGATTAGTTATATTCAATATCGATGAATTCTTGCAGTGATCGAGAATTTTACGATTTTTTTTCAATAAGCTAAAGTTAAAGATAACAGAATTATTGAATGATTTAATTTCATCATCAACATTATAATATTTTACTATTTTATTTTGATAAATCTTATTAAAAAAGGCAAATTCATAATTAGGAAGTATCATTATTATTTGTTGGAAATGATTTTTCCAGCCTAAGACGCGCGATAATATCAAAAATGTTTTATATGAATCTTCTGGGCAAAATATAACTATCTTTTCTCCTGATGTTACGTTATCTGTAAAGTTATGTGGTTCCCATGATAATTTGCGATTAAATATTTTCTTAAGTAATTTCATTTTTTTCCTATTAATTAAAAGGAATTATTACAAAAACTGTAGTACCTTCATTTTCCTTACTATTGATCCAGATTTTGCCTCTATGCAGATTTGCAATTAGCCTTGCTGTGGAAAGACCAAGACCCAATCCGCTAGAATGGAATTCAGTATCACCAGAACTGTGTGAAATGATGTCGGTTAATTCATAAAATTTTTGGAAGATCTTTTCATGCTCTATGTCAGGAATTCCTATTCCATTATCATTAATGTATAATACTAAACTCTCCTTTCCATCGATCTCTTCCTGCTGGAATGCAGAATGGCGTGCTCCGATAGTTATTGTTCCAAAATCTTTCGTGAAGCGAATTGCATTATGTACAATATTGAACATCATTAAGTAGAAGGCATTCCAATTAATATCTACTTTTCGAAGTGCGGTTTTTACCTCAAGTCGAAAGATCATGTTCCTTTTTTCTGATATGCGTTCACCTTCGTTCTTCAATTCCGTGAGAAGATCGAGAATATTAGTTTTCTCTTTATGAATCTTTTTCAACATTTGATATCTATTAAAATTGATAATATCATTAATTGTATTATCTAATTTATGTGAACTGTTAGATAAAGCTTTTACAATTTCTTTCTCTTTTGCCTGTAGTTTAACCTTACTTAGAAGTTGTGTATATCCTTGAATTGCAACAAGAGGAGTCTTAAGTTCATGAGAGACAATATTAATGAAGTCTTTTTTAAGATCATCAAGTGAGCTTATTTCTTTATTGGTTTGGGTTAGCACTTCATATTGCTGTGCATTTTTTATAGCTGTGGATATCTGAGTCAGCATTAATTTCATGAAATCAGGATTTATCTGCATTTCGCTTTTCTCACTGCTGAGATTATCCAAATATAGAAAACCATAAATATTCCCATCAACGATCAGTGGAGCACAATAGATAGATAGAACTTCATTATTAAGCTCAGCATAATTACTAAATATATTATCTTCTTTTGCATTTACAATATGAATTGGTTGTTTTATCCTTTGAACTTCACTTATGATACTTTTGCTAATATATAGATAGTTAGTTAATATTTGCTTAGAGTCGTCCATCGCTACTTTATAAGTATAATTTTCATATTGATCCTTTTTAATTAAAAACCCACGTGTGCATCCTGTAAAATCCATTGTAAATGATACAATTTCCTGCTCTAATTTATCTAAATTAAGAATTGCAAAGAATTTTCGAGTAATATCAATTAATTTTGACATTGATTCCATATCTTTATTCAAAGTAATAAATTCGTCAATACGAGTAAGAACAAATGTTAAGTGTAGTCTCAGATTCTTAACAATCTCTATTTCTTTTTTCTGATAAATAAATTCGCCTTTATCCGCAAGTACTAAACATCCAACTTCAGCAGTTTTAATTTTCAAGGGAACAAAAAGAATATGAGATTTATTGATCTTTCTGGATATCAATTTATTTACAGCTAAACATTCCTGAATAAATTTAAACAACTTATCTGAATACAAATATTCAGTTTCAACATTGAGTTTTAAAAAAGTTTTTTTGCGTTTCTCTATTTCATCTTTTAGTATTATCGCATAATAATGTGGAGCAAGTAATTTTGTTATTGTCTTATCAATAAAAAATTTCATTCTGTGTGTATCTCTTAATTTTAGAATATCATACAGTTCTTCCTGCCATTTCTCTGTTGATTCAGTAAATCGTGGTTCTATCTTAATAGTTTTAAATCCAGTAAAATCGGTTAAGAAGAATTTTGTTTTCCTAAAATACAGTTCTTTGTCATGTCCATGAAGACTTTTTGTATTTGTCATAATTGATTGTTTATACCTATCAAAGAACATTTTTGCTTTCCGTCTCATGTTTAAATATGTATATATCTGAACTATTAACCCATAAACTTCAGTTTCCAATAAGTAAAGATTATTCCTCTGTACATATCCTATCAAATTAAAAAGATTGCGTAATAGAACTCTCAAATTCATATTCCCATCGAGAAGATGAATTTTTATTTTCATGATCTCCAGAACAGTTTCCCAGTATTTGAAATTATTTTTTTCACAAAGTTCTTCAGCTATTTGGCATGTTGATATTGCCTTGTTTGCTTCTTCAAGACCAGTATAACATTCAGAAAGACGTATACTATTTATTGTCTGAGCATAATCACTTTTGTTTTGTTTGGAATATGAAAATGCTTTATCTATTATTTTAAGTCCTGCAGCATAATTTGTTTTAATTATTTTCAGAAAGCCAAGCATTTGAAAATAGAATTCGTGTTCATGACTTTCCAAAAACATCTCTTCGTATTTTTTCAGCATTTGTTCTATCATCTCATAATCACCAATTTCATAAAGATAATAGAAAAAAGTTTTTGTTAAAGGTGTAATTTGGTTAATTTCTCCCTTTATCAGGCTTGGGACATGCTCTTTTATAAATATGTAATAGTAGTTAAAATTGTTTATCTTACTTTTGGCAATTGCCAGATTATTAATAATAGATTTATAAAACGGTTTCGTTTCCAATTTTTTGGAAGCAATATATGCTTTCTCCAAGAAATTTTCTGCAATTGCAAAATTCCCAAGTTTAATATGAGTTTCACCCTGATTGAGAAGAACAAGCACTCCATAGCGTTTTGAGTTGATCTGTTCAGAGATAACTTCTGCTTTTTTAAAATACTCAAACGCTTTATTTGTATCACCTTTTGTTAAAGCAACATCTCCAATATTGTTATAAACTGCCACAAGTTGACGCTTATAATTAACACGTTCCCAAATCTTTTTGGCAACTTTAAAATTCCTGTCGGCTTCATCTAATAATTTTTTATTCCTATATAGAACTCCCAGAGCATTATGAAGCCTTCCCAACTTGATAAAATAGTTTGGATTATTCTGAGTTTTAATGTTTTGCAAATGATCTTCAATAATGTTTATACCTTCATTTAAACTACCACTAAAACCATAATAAAGTCCTTTATGAGTTATAAAGCAAATTTCCTGTTCCCCAGAAAGTGTGTATCCATCCAGTTCTTTAATATATTCACCCATCTCATCAATTCTATTCATAGAAAGCATAGTTCTACACAAATTGATAAGGATTTCTACTCTCAAACTACCTGAAATTTTACTTTCTAATGCTTTTTCAAATCTTCTTTTGCAATGAGATAATTTTTCCATTACAAAGTAGAACATACCAATTATCATATGCTTCTCAGGGATATCTGGCATGTGTATTACTTTAAGTTTAAGATTTTCAGAAATTTGTTTATCTGAAACCCATTCTGATTTTTCCATTAAGAGTTTAAGATCCATGTGCAGATCAAATTCTTTAATTCTCAATTCTTGTGATAAATCTAGTATTACTACTTTTGCAATTTGCTCAAAAGCAACTTCATGCTGCCCTAGTCTTGTAAAAAAATCTACAGAGAGCAATAAGTATTTATGAACTGCTTCATAATTATTAACAAATTCAGCATGTTTAATAATACCATCTAAAACTGGCAAAATTGAAATTTGCTGATCCTTGAAATATTTCAGAACTTTATTTGAAATCAACTTTTTTTTATTCTCCGGAAACTCCTTTATAAAATGTTCTTGTGCTTCTCTGAAAGTGAAATAATAATTTTCATCCACTTTTTTAAGTAACTCATTGTTAATCCCATCTGAAAGAAGAAAAAATAAGGTTTTATCATCTATTCCTAATATTGATTTTATTAGTGAATTTGAAAGAGGAGTTTCAATATATGCTAATTTTTTCAGGTATTGATAACTTGATTTTGATAGATGTTCAATTCTAAGTTCGATAGCATCTAAAATATCTTTAGGTAACTCATATTTATCCAGATCATATTCAAAATTGAACTTATTGGAATTCCAGATCAATCTTTTATTAATTAGATCAATAAGAATCTGTTCAATAAACATTGGATTACCATTTGAACGTAACCATATTTTTTTAACAAAACTTGCTTGTGGAGTTTTCAATAATAACCTATATATATATAATTCAGTTTGTACATAAGTAAGAGCATTAATAGTTATTTGAACCGGATGCACCAATCCAGTTAATTTACGTGGATCATTAATACTTAGAATTATAAGTATCGAACGTCTTGTTACTTCTTTGGAAATATAGTTTAAGAAATTGAATACATCTTTAGTCAAAAATTCTGCCTGGCGAATTATATAGATAAGCGGTTTCTCTTCAGAAAGATGATAAATAAAACTTGATGTTGTTTTGAAATCCAGTTCAAGATCTTTTCTTGTAAGCTTTTGTTCCTGCTGTGATCTCTCAGAATCAAATAAGTATCCACTTAATGTAAGTGATATTTTTTTTAAATCAGAAGCTAACTTTTTATTAGTTTTTGCAGCTCGATAAAATTCTTTTATCAGAGCAAAGAAAGGATCTTGATTGGAAGAACTGCAAGTGTAATCAAATATGTTATATTTATTTGTTAATAAGTGGTACCGGAAAAGTGTCAGTACATTATTTTTCCCTGACCCCTTACCAGCAGATAATGAGATAATCTTTCCATTGTCCTTACTAATGATCGGTATATAATCGAGCAACCTATGTGAGTAATCTTCACGAACAATATAATCACTGAATTTAATATTGTTAACGATCGATTGCTTTCTTGAAAAAAGGTATTTTTTAGGTTGGATTTGATTTATCTGATGAATAATACTTTCTGCATCGTCAAATCTGTCTTTTGGATCTTTTTCTAATAATTTTAAAATTATCTTCTCCAGATCGTCCGGTATATCAGGATTTAATTCTGTTGGGAATTTAGGAAATAAATTAAATTCATCACCAGCAAGAATAGCTGTAAGCTGTTCAATTGTATATGGCAAAGTTCCTGTTGTAATCTGATATAACATAACACCAAGTGAATAAAAATCACTCTGCGTGACAGCTTCGTTTTTAGTAAACACTTCAGGTGCTAAATATGGAAGAACATTACCAATTCCCTGATTAGTTCTCTTAATATCTATCTTAGTAAAGCCATAATCCATTAATTTCAATACAGGTTTATTATTCTTAATCTTATATACTACATTATTGGGTTTAAGGTTTTTGTGAATAATCTTCTGACTATGCAAAGCACTTAAGGCATAACAGATCTGTACTATTATGTCGTAAAATAATTCTTCGTTGGATTTACGGTACTTGAAATTTGAAAGTGTTTTGCCTTCATAGTATTCACATATATAATAGACATGATTCTCAAAACCACCAAAATCGTTCACCTGTATTAGGTTTGGGTGATGTAATTTAGTAATGTGGTGCATGTTCTCAGCAGACAATTTTTCATAAAGACTATTCGCCTCAAGCATCTGGAATAATTTAAGAGCATATTCCTTCTGTGTCCTCACATCGATCACTTTATACACAGTTGCCCAAACACCAGCACCTAATTTCTTTTCTACTTTATACCTTGAGTCAATTATCATTATTCACCTCTTTCCTGTTTTCCTTTATTAATTAGTCTATATTCGTTGTCAAGAAAGTGATAATGTAAATTGCATTTAGTTATTATTTATATATTTTACAATAACTTATTTTTTGCATTAAAAAAAGGCGATGCAGATGCATCGCCTAATAATTATTAATTAATGATTATTCCATTTTAGCAGCTATTTTAGAAATTATTATCTGGAATTCCTTTGCAGAAGTCTGATTCTCATTATTCTTGAGATAAGCTTCTCCTGTATCTCCCGATTTTACTATATTAACATCAATTGGAATACTTCCTAAAATATCAATATTAAAATCGCTTGCAGCTTTTTTTACACCATTACCTGCAAAAATATCAGTTTTCTCACCACAATGAGGGCAAACAAATGTACTCATATTCTCGATAATTCCTAAAATTGGAACATTCATTTTCTGAGAAAATTTGATAGTTTTTCTGGCATCTAATAAAGCAATGTCTTGTGATGTTGAAACTATAAGTGAACCATCAACTTTTTTTAATGTTTGAATTACACTCAAAGGTTCATCTCCGGTTCCGGGAGGAGAATCTACAATAAGGTAATCAAGTTCTGGCCATTGAATATCCTGCATGAATTGCTTAATTACACCTATTTTTAGAGGTCCACGCCAGATGATCGGATCATCTGGATTCTCTACTAAAGTTGCAATAGTCAGCGCATAAAGATTATCCGTAACTTTTATAGGTTCAGGAAATTCGCTCTTACCCGTCATTTTGAGTTTTTCTCCTTCTATTCCCAACATTTTTGCTATAGATGGACCATGAATATCTACATCAAGTACACCCACCTTATTACCTTGTGAAGCTAATCCGTAAGCCACATTTACAGCAACAGTACTTTTACCAACTCCACCTTTACCACTTATTACGATCAGCTTACGTTTGATTCTATCTAAATTTGCATCTATGCGAATTTCTTCTTTTGTCTTTTCCGGCTTTTTGAAATCAACAGGTTCCATTTTTCCTCCACATCTTTCCGATGTTTTTATTATCTTTTATTAATTTAAATTTAACTAATCTTTTACTAATGGCAAATAAAAATATTAGCAATTGTTGTCTATGAAATTGTAAAGTTCATAATTTTAGAACATTATCGCAAAAATAAGAAAATCATTGACTAATTGAACAGTTCTGAAATAGAAAAAGCAAATTAATATGGAAAAGGAGAAATGATGAAAGCTGTTATTTTAGCTGCGGGTATGGGAAAAAGATTACAGAAGGTTTCAGGAGGTCTTCCGAAGAGTATGATCAAGATCGGAGAAAGCTCAATAATTCACCATCAGCTTGAAAGTTGCATAAATGTTGGCATTAACAAGTTTGTAATCGTATTGGGATTTAAAATGAACCAACTCAAAGCTCATATTTTAGAAAAAATAAAAAGTGATCAAGTTATATTTGTCGAAAATCCTATTTATCATATTACAAATACTCTTCATTCTTTATGGCTTGCAAAAGATTATCTGGATGACGATTTTATTTATTTCAATGCAGATGTTTTTTTTCAAAGTGATCTGCTTAAAAAAATATCCGAAGAATCGCAATATTCTCAGTTACTTTTAGAAACAAAATCTTGTGCTGAAGAAGAAGTTAAAATGATAATTGATAATGATATGCGTATTCTGCAGATCAGTAAACAACTTCCTATTCCAAAATGTGCAGGTGAATTCATTGGTATCGGAAAATTTAATAAAGATATTTTAGAACGCTTTGTGCATTATCTCCAATTTGGTGTTGATAATGGACAATCGAATAATTATTTTGAATATGCAGTTGATCTGCTTGTCAAAGACAAGATATTAAAAGCAATTTCTACAGATGGTATCCTTTGTATAGAAATTGATTTTCCGGAAGATCTGGCAAGAGCAAAGGAGATGTTCTCTCTTTAGTCTAATGAAAAAACTTCTATTCGTAGGAATTAATGCACGGTACACACATTCAAATCTTGCATTAAGATATCTCAGGAATTTTGTAGCTGAACTTGAATACAAAAGTGAAATATTAGAATTTTCTATTAATCAGGATTTCTTAGAAATATTGGAACAAATTGGACATACACAATCTGATATTTTGGCATTCTCGGTATATATCTGGAATACTGAGATTACCTATCTATTATTATCTGAAATCAAGAAAATTCTGCCTGAAATAAAGATCATTCTGGGTGGTCCGGAAGTTAGTTATAATCCTGAAGATTGGCTAAGTAAATTTCCTGAAATTGATTTCATAGTTTGCGGTGCCGGAGAAGCAGGATTAAAATATCTTTTAGAAGATAAACTAAATACTCAAAATGAAATTATCAGGATGAGGAATCCACATTTTTCTGAGATTCCATTTCCATATTTACAATCTGATTTCCCAGAAATAAATGATAAATATCTCTATTATGAATCAAGCAGAGGATGTTCTTTTAAATGCAGTTATTGCCTATCTTCACGCATAGATCAAGCACTGCAATTTCGTGATCTTGAAAGCGTGAAAAAAGAATTGAAATTCCTTATTGAACAAAAACCCAGAATCATAAAATTTGTTGATCGAACATTCAATGCAAAAAAGGAACATTCCCGTGAGATCTGGAAATTCTTAATTGAACTTGATCCTCATATCACATTCCATTTTGAGATTCATCCGGAACTACTTGAGGATGAAGACCTGCAAATTCTTAAAACATGTCCAAAGGGATTATTCCAATTTGAGATCGGAATTCAGTCTACTAATTACGAAACATTAAGGGTAATTCACCGTGTAAATAATTGGAAAAAAACAACTTATATTGTACATCAACTAATGTCTTTTGGGAATATTCACATTCATGTCGATCTTATTGCAGGTTTACCTTTTGAAGATATGTCAGGATTTGAAAGATCATTTAACGATATATTCAATCTGAATACAGATCATTTTCAACTGGGATTTCTGAAAATTCTACCAGGAACAGAAATGGCTGAGAATGCAAAAAAATTTGGGATTACATCAACTAATACAAGCCCTTATATTATTCTAAAAAATAACTGGCTGTCTTTTAATGAAATTAATAAAATTCACAAAATTGAAGATTTATTGGAAATATTCTCAAATTCAAATAAATTCAAAATAACTCTTAAGTATTTAATCCCAAAATTTAAATCTCCATTTATGTTCTTTAATGAGCTTCTAGATTTTCTTAAAGCTAATAATTTCGATTTGCATACAAAAAACTGGCAGAAGAATGGTGTAGAGTTAAAGCAATTTGCAAATAAAAAGTTCCCTGATCAGACTGATTTTTTCTTTGATTGTTTGAGATGGGATTGGTGCTTACAGGCAAAGTCACATTATTATCCTGAATTTCTGAGATCGGAACTGAACGTTAAAGCAAAACAAATTGGAAAAGAATTATTAAATTCTCAAAAAATAATTGGTAAAATGAAATTAAAAAATATCAAGTTTACAATTTCCGACTTGAAAAGAGCAATCTATTTTATGGCAGCTTCAGATGAATTTAAACAGAAGAATCTACCAGTATCTGAGATTGCTATATTTATCACAGGTGAGCCTATTCAAAGCTATATTTTGCAAGAAAATTAATCACGTTAGTTCTATTAGAAATAATTTTAAAGAGAAAAAACTATTAATAGCCCTGTTTCGTATAAGTTATATTCTTTATCAACTTCAACATTTGTGAATGGGGAATTTGTATTCCTGAACTTATATTTGTAAAAACACTTTAGTGAAAAATCATTAGTAATTTTGTATTTTGCATCAGAATCAAAGGTTACAATTTTATCTTCTCTTCCATAATGATATTCATCAAGTTGATTTTCCGCTTGGAAAAATATATCCTCATATTTTGCCCCAAGAGTAAAATTAACAGGTTTTGAAAAAACCGAAATTAATGCTGGGAAATTTATTGTGAGATCAAATATGTCAGTTAGATAAGATCCATTCTTTATTATAGTTACTAACTCTGGACAACTAAAAGCATCCCCTGCTTTTGCATTTGATATTTTAAATGTGTAACCTGCGTTTATGTTTATCCAATCTTTTGGAATTATTTTTATTTCAATGCCGTTTTCAAAATTTTCTGCATCATACTCTGTGAAATATTCGTTATAAAAAAGCTGTGAAAAACCAAATTTGTAATTGAATTGAAATTTTGAATTTAAGGAATAATTTACTTTCCATATATAATTATTCTTGCTGTAGGTAAAATCACGGAATATGTTTTCATCATCTAATACACTATCGTATCTATTAACGTATATCTCCGGATGATAATAGTAATAAATTCCAAAATTCAATTTTTTACTAAGATATTGTTTTAAGGCAAACTCCATATAATAATTATCTTCAAAACCGTTTTTTAAGAACTTATTATATTTTACAGTAATTCTATTTATTTGTGTATGTCCAGCCATCAATCTGTGCTTCAAATTCAATACTACTTTTGCTGAAGTGATCATATCATCAGAAGTTTCAAGAGAAAATTTATTAGGTTCAATTCCACTTTCAAATCTATCCAGATCACTTTGTGAGAGGTTGAGGATATTACTATTATATTTAGTTTCTACCGTGATATCAGAATAGAATGTAAAATTCTGTGCTGTAAGGGAAATTGCATAGATGACAACAAATAGTATTAAATAATTCTTCATTGTCTACCTATATCAACTGAAGCTTTATTAATAAAAAATCTAAAAATCAGATCTTTGTTTTTATCTTTATTTTCTATGGAGATGTGATGAATTCCCACAGGTAATTTAATTATATTCACATCACCGGTGGAAGGAATTATATCGGGTTCATTCTTGATCCAGTTCCTTTTTGATTTATAAGCTTCCTCTGTAAATTCTGCAAAATAATCTCTATTATCAAATACCCTGAAGCGATAACCTGAATTATTAATATAATTAGTGTTGAATAACATTCTGCTGATAATTTTTAGAACTATTGGACCTTCGATAGTTAGTTGGATTTTACCTGATTTAGGTACATAATATGTATATTCTTTTTCATCGAGAACCAACGTTTTTACATCTCCATAAAAAATTGGCGTATAACGAATATAATCAATCTCCCTATTGGAAGTAACAATATTATTTCCGGAAATCTTAAAAACCAGATCATTATTCGAAATATTAGTTATTGAAAAATTTACTTTCCCTTCATAAATTTTTGTTACATATTTATTATAACTGGAAATATTTTCCCCGTTCACACCTCTGCTTGAATCACTTAACTTGGCAGATTTATTTAAGATCAATTCTTCATTCCCAATTCTAACCTTATATTGATAATCAATTGATGTTCCATTATTAATAATTGCTCGTGAAAAGACACTCAGTGAATCAATATTAATAAGTACACAGGAAGTACTCTCAGCAGGTTTTAAAAGAAAATAATTGTATATCTTACTGTTTCTTCTGTTATATATGAGAAACTCATCGGGATTTGAATTATATTGAATACCGGAAGCCATTAAGCAGAGTGTAATTCCAAATAATGCAAATGATAGAAAAATCCTATTAATTCTAAACATTAATCTCATCATCCTTTATTCTTAATTCTTTATGATCAAAAAAGATAACAATTAATATTAAAATAAACAATATTGCAAAAGAAATGGCTGCAACTGTCAGATTGTACTTTTCATCTAAGAACATACTTCCGTTCCCAGGTTCAGGGAGCGGATCAGGAGCAAGCGGAAGTTTATTCTCTTCTGCAAGTTTGGTAATGTCTAACAAATGAATAACAGGAATTCCTTCATCTGCATAAAGCAACATCGTACCCTTAAGAGGTATATTGGTTAATGTTAGATACCGATGTAAACCCGGGTCAATTAATCTTCCGTTTACAGTAGCCCCTATACTAGAAAGCCCACCTCCAATATTTACGTAAAGTGCAATATCATTTTTACTGAAAGCTTCATAAATTTTCATTTTTCGTAGTATATTCTGCTCCAGCGTTTCTGTATGAACTAATTGAATGTTATGCTTATTAATATTTTCTATGATCAATTCACGTCCGATTTTACTCAATCCACTTCCAAGATCACGTCCACCACCAATAGAAGCTGCTATACTTTTATATTCAAATATATTTTTTTGGATAAAAAAATCTTCCATATCAAGCCAGGTAAATTCAGGATCTGTTGCTCCAAACATTGAAGCCCCAACCGATGATATGATAATGGGATCCAATTCCAAAACTTGTGCAGCGCTTAAAACGGCAATATTCAATGCTGGAAAAGAACCTGTATAGCTAATTGCGATCTTATCACCTTTTTTTAAATTTGCTTCTTTGAACATCTCTACAATAATTGCTGCAAAATTTGGATTCAAACTTGTTAATTTGGAAGTTAGATCACCACGATCTGTAACAATTGGAGATTGTTTATCACCGATCATTGCAGTCATGTTTGGATCGTTCACTTCATCAATATAAATACCTTCTGAATTTCGATATTCCTTTATAGCCAATTCAGCTCTTTGCATCAATTTTGCTGCTGCTAACTTCTCTTCATAATATTTATCACTAATAAAAACTCGTGAATTTTCTACCCATATAAATAATATTATTGCAACAAGCATCAATAAGATCAAACTTAATTTTGATTTTGCACTTGGAATAAACATAATTCTCCTTATCCTATGATTTCTCCACCAAATATCAATACTAATAAAAACCGTACTATCACAGCTGCTACAACCATGACAGAAAGTGTTTTAATAATGCCTTGTTTTTCCATTGCATTAGCAATAAGTCCAGGGATAATAAATCCAATTACATTTACAGAATAGCTAGACGACAGATTGGCAAAAATACCATAATATCTAGCCATCCAGCCAATGATAAATCCAAGAAGAACGGTTATTACCATTCGTCTTCTGCCGTAAATAAACATGAACTTTCCAATAAATTTAACTATGATAAATACGATAATACTAATTGATAATGTTGCCAAGATTGTGATAGGCTGATGTAAATGCATTGCAACATAACCGGAAACCACAATTCCACCTGCTGCTGCTCCAAATGTCTCCAAAAAGAACAAACTTATCAATACTCCTAAACCAATTGCAACTTCAAACATTTTTATTCCTTTTTTTATAATAATCTACTATGAGACCGCCATTACCACCAATATTACCAATACCAAGCATAAGTATCTCTTTCGCTGGTAATTTTACCGCACAATTTGTCAACTTAAGCCCTGTTATCCAACTGCAATTAGTAATTTTACTCTTATCTAATTTGTTGTTCATAGCATACGAATATATTGTATTTGTTTGTTCACCGATCAAATAAAGGTGATCATACTCTACGTCTTTAAGCATTTGGACTAGCTGTTTGGAACGATATATCCTGTCCGCTCTGGTACTTAACACAATAACAACTGCATGAGTATGTGAATAAAGTTCCTTTACGGAATTGATAACAAATTCAGTAGATTCAGGATCATTAGCTGCAAAAGCATGAACAAAATGAAGCTCTTTATCCTTACTTTTGTGTTTATAAATTTCCATTGCCCCAATATCCGGTTGTGCGGCATACATACCTTCTAAAGCAGTTTTTTTATCAATCCCAAAATGCTCACAAACCTTCAATGAAAGGGCAACATTTTCCTTATGCTCAATATAGGAAAATCCCTGCATATCTTCGTTGGAAATTCCTGAATCCTCAGATTGAATGATCTCACAATGAACTTTTTCAGCTTCTTTTTGGATAATAGGAAAAACTTTCTTTTCAGCAGTGAAAAGAACACCGTGTTTGGGAATCGTATTGCAAAGAGAGCGTGTTACATTTTTAAGTCCGGGTCCCATAACATCTAGATGATCCAATCTGGAATTTGTGATAATTCCAATATTAGATTGAACTATTTCATGCTCTGTTACCCATTGATATTCAGGCGTAACCGCCATACACTCAAGAACAAGAATATCGATTTTTTTCTTTGCAGCAAATTGAATGATCTTAACCTGTTCCTTGATATTAGCACCATGATGCCTTATGATCGGTGTTTCACTTCCATCCTCATAAATCAGGGTTGGAGCAGAACCGGTAGTCTTGGCAATTGTTTTCTTCCCTCCGGTACGTAGACCGGCAGCAATAAGACGGGTAACGCTGGATTTACCTCTTGTTCCATTAACATGAATAATCATGGGAATTTTTTTTCTACTTATCTTACACTTCTGGAATTCATAGATTCCAAAAGTGATTAATAGCAGCAGACCAATTATCAAACCATACATATTATTCTACTATTATTCCCCCGTTTGTAACTTCAAGTTCATCAAAATTTGAAACCTCATTTCCATTCTCATCGATCATTTGCAGATTCTCAAAAGTTAGTGTACTTTCACCTATTGCTATGCCTTTAATGCTAAAACTAAAAAGTTCTCCATAACCATCAATTCCATCTTCATTTGAAGTCTGTTGCAAACTGATAACTATACTTAATCTATCATCTTCTACAATGCTCAATTCTACTAGATCGGAATTCCAGAATCCTCCAACTACCACAGCATTTTGAACTAATTCAGCTACTGAATTATCAAATATAATTTCTGCAGAAAATGCAAACAATTTCTTAGCATTTTCTACACTGATAGTGTATTCTACTTCCGTATTTATCGGTACTGTTTGTTCTGCCGGACTAAACATTAATTTAAGATTTTCTTCTTCCGGCTCTGTTGAATCACTTGAGCAGGATAATGAAAATATCATCACAGCAATTATTATCAATAAGAGCATTCTTTTCCCATGCAATTCAGGATTAAACACAGTTCTCAACATTTTATTCTCCATTTTTCTATTTCAATAATATCATTTTTTTTGTATCAATTGTTTTTCCGTTAACTTTTAATTTATAGAAATACAATCCACTACCTACTTTTCTACCAGTTGAATCTTTTCCTTTCCATACAACATTTTGTTCACCTGCATTCATTGAAGAATTCACGAGTTCTTTTACAAGCTGACCCTTAATATTGTAGATAGATAATTCAACTGAACCATTATCTGCAATAGAGTAGGAAATGTTCGTTTCAGGATTAAAAGGATTAGGATAATTCTGTCTTAAGTTATTTATCTCGATTGGTTGAATTATTGGCAGATCAAATTCACGAGCAATGTAATTTTTTATCAGCAGTTCATTTCCTGTATTTCCCAGAGAATAGTAAATATCTTCAAAATTAGAACGATTTGCTTCTAATTCTTCCGGGCTGAATGGTGGCAAGCCCAGAGCTGAACTATGAGTAGCTCCCCAGTTTAATCCAATTCCAAGGACATCAGCAATATTAACTTCTCCATTACCATCACAATCTGCCAATGATGCTACATCAATATCCCATCCACCGGGATAATCATTAGCTGCCCAGACAAGAGATGTAGTTGTTCTGGCATTACCGATCTGACGCCAATAAATACCAATCTGTAAGATATCTTCTACGCTAACAATTCCATTAAGATTTGTATCTCCAGGCCAGATCAGACCATCAGTTGAGAATACATTAATATAACCACTTTTTGTGATTTCGTCTGAGCCTTCAGAATTCTCAACAGAAAGAGTTATATCATAACTACCAGGATCGGTGAAATTATGAACAGGATGACGCTCTTCAGAATTGGCACTATCATCACCAAATTCCCATATGAATTCATTATAAAAATATGGTGGAGATGTGAGATTAGTAAAACTTACTTCATACGGTGCAATACCATAAGTTCTTTCAGCAGTAAAATCTGCAATTGGAACTACAGGAGCAGCAAATTCAGGTTCCTCAGTTGTGAATTTTATTGATAATTCATTTTGAAGAGGTGAAGCACTCCCGGGATAGATATTTGCATAAGTATAAAGTAATCCTGCAGATTGGTTATAATTTTCAATTCCAACTGTTACATAATTACTTTTCCAATCTGGATTATTTGCCAGTTTATAATTAAATTGGATCTCACCATTACCACTTACAGTTGGATACGAAGCAGGATCATAAAGAATTATTTCGAATTTTTCAATAGATGTCATATCGATTCTGTTAATGCATTCATTCCACTCAATGATAAAAATATTTTCAGTTTCATCATAGTAATAACAGATCCTCATATCAGCATATTGTTCGTATCCAATTTCTTCTCCAATAAGATCATCCCAATATGGAGCTATCATTCCGTAGGGACCCAGAGCAGAAGGAATATTCCAATTTCTAAAATATGTTTCCCAAGTCGGGTACATTGATACCCATCCATTTGTACATATTGTCAAACTGTCACTTATTTCATCATAAAATGGGAAATCGAATGGCATCGGAATTACAACTGATCTATCATCACCTAATTCAAAAACCTGTCCGCTACCACCTTCCTGGGGATCTATTTCAATCCATTCATATTCAGGACAATTTATATAAAATTGGTCATTGCTGTCATAAGCATAGTATCCAAAAGTATCAGGACCTGTTGGCGCATTCTGGTCAACTTCCCCTATTTCCAGACTAAAATAAATACTTGTAGTGAGTCCGTCTGCATCAGAAATATCTATTTGGAAAGGAACACTGATCCCAACAAAACAGTTTTCTTCAGCTTGAATTGTAAATTCAGCAGTTGCGGTTGCATCAATACCAACATTCCCAACATTATAATTTGAAGTTATTACATTTACATCATTAGTTAACACTATTAATTCAGCTTCTAGTGAAGTTGTAATAAAAGAACCGATATTCTTGAAAGTAACCGTAATGTCACTTTGTTCATTCGGTTCCAGGATACCATTTTCATCATTCACAACAACAGCCTCAAATTCAAAGATCAAACTACTGATGATAATTTCGAATTTCGCAGTGCTTCCATCAGAGATAGCAAGATCAAATTCAATGATCTCATTATTCGGACACATAGCATCTATTTCTATCTCAAATCCTTCAGTCGCTGTATTACCAGAATCAATATTTCCGTAATTAGCTGATGCAGAATTAATACTCACATTACTATTACTGACCGAGAGGTCAGCAGAAACAGAAGTTGCGTTTTGAGTTCCGAAATTTTCTAAAGTAAGATCTAATTCTACAGTTGCTCCAGCAACTGTTGCGTTTGCTGGCGATACATCACTTAGACCAAGATCAATATTAGCTTGATTAACCATAATTGTATCCTGAAGAGGATGATAATTTGGTTTTGTGACTGTAATTAACACTTCACCTTCCGTTTGAGAATCAAAATAAACCACTGCTGAACCATTTTCTACAACGGCTGTATTAAAGAACTCATCATCTTTAATGGAAGTTACAATAGCGCCATCCATCCCTGCTAGATCAACCTCAATAAAGTTTGTTCCAACATTAACTTCTGCCGGTAATGTACAGGAAATTGCCTGGGGAACTGTTGTCCAGATC
>Ga0307991_1000161_pt1 | contig 51125 bp, 34 predicted proteins | sample EllFjometagen131_FD_203146 | JGI IMG/M metagenome (GOLD analysis project Ga0307991, IMG submission 203146) | Marine microbial communities from Ellis Fjord, Antarctic Ocean - #131 | ecosystem: Environmental > Aquatic > Marine > Unclassified | place: Southern Ocean | collected 2014-10-08 | reverse complement strand
TCCAAAATCTGTACAGCGATGTTCAATGAACATATCAAATTCTTCAAAACTATCTTCATCAACGAGTATTGCAATTCTTTCACGAGCAGTCATTTTACCTTTTGCATGTTGAGCTTCGATACGCTTATCACCACCACCAAGCTTTGCCTGTTCACGTTTTTCATGAAGTATAGAAATCTTTTCCTGTTCCATAAATCTCTCCAATAAATTTCAATATTTATAATGCATAACCCACTTATTTTTAACTTAATAGTCGTCAATAAGATTATAAAATAGTTAAAGGAAACAAATTTAACTTAATTTGTAAATATATGGCAAATTTGATCGTTCTTATAAACACTTGTTATTATAGAAAAATATTTATTCTAGTAATCTTTTTGCTAGGTTACAGATAATTATTCAATTAATCCGATCAACTTCCTCGCAGTTTTCTGTGGATCATCTTCTTTCAGTTTGATTGGAATTATAGTTTGCCCTTCTCTTTTGGAAAGGCCGTATGTATAGGCTTTATCGTAGTAATCTAAAATGATATCGGTTGCTTTATGATAGTCTTCTTTTTCAATTGATTCTATTGCCAGTTTAGAATTTAATCCACCCAATCTTCGGGAAATATTATTAATGGAATTTATCAAATCTGGTTTGTTGAATTTGGCATAATCTTTTATCAACCGGTTAATGCGGTTATCTTTAGAAACTTCAATTTTGATAACAGAAGAACTTCTTATTTGTGTAAACAGATTATCAGGAATTTTCACTCTTCCAATCATTCTGCTTTCATCTTCCAGCCAGATATTTTGTTTAATATCAAATTCATTTAATTGTGCTGCAAGGTCATTCTCAAACTGTTGTGTTGTAGGTTGATCATCCTGTCCGAGTGCTCCAAAAGCCGAACCTTTGTGATTGGCAAGTCCTTCCAGATCAAGCATTTGTTCACTTGTTTTCCCAATTTCTCCCAGAATCTCGGTTTTTCCGCTTCCCGTCATTCCACCTATTACGATAAGATTATATTCAGGTTTAAATGTATCGAGTACAAAATTGCGATATGCTTTATATCCACCTGACAGCCGGTAGACTTTTTTCCCAACAGTTTGAAACAGGTATCCCATTCCTTCACTGCGAAATCCACCACGCCAGCAGTAAATACATATTTCCTGTGATTTTACTAATTTTTGTAATTCATCAAGATAATAATCGGTTTTTTCGGCGATATATTCTAATGCCTTTGCAATTGCGGTATCACGGCTTTCCTGTTTGTATTTTGTTCCCACTATTGCTCGTTCTTCATTAGAAAATAAGGGAATATTTATCGCATTTGTAATATGCCCATTACTGAATTCATCAGGAGTGCGAACATCAATAATGGGCAGATCTTTTGAAATTTCTATGAACTCTTGGATTGTTAATATATTCACTGCGTATACTTTAATTTGGAAATTCAAGAGGAAATTGAACTTTTACTTTTCCATTTCCTATTAGTCTAGAAAGTATTCGATAATCTTTCTTCTCCCAACGAATTCGACCTGCAACAATTGCTGTATGAACACCAATGGATTCAGCTAAGGAAGTAATTTTTTCTGTATTAAAATCTGTTAATAAATCATTCCTCCAAAAATGTGGAGGGATTAAAGCTTCACTAGCAAATTTATCTGCTTCTTTTTCTAAATAATCTAATTTATCAAAATATTGAAGATCATCTACGAAATTATCATAATCTTTGTAAGTAAGATGTAATAGTAGATGTCCTATTTCATGAAGTAAAGTAAACCAAAAATTATCCAGTCTATCATGGCGTAGAGTCATTATTATAACCGGATTTTCAGATTTATTCCAAAAGACAGATCCATCAATGTGTGTATGTTTCAGCTTTGGTTCAATAATTAGATGAATTCCATAACTTTTTAAAAAATTCTTTGCAAGTACTGAACCGTTTTTCTTTCTACTTAAAGTTAATAAATCTTTTATAAATTTTTCATTGATCAAGTTTGCTTTGAATTTTGTATCCAACGGTTTTGTAACTGCTTTTTCTAATGCTTTTGCATGCCAAACAAGAAGAGCATAAGGGTCAGCTTCGGAGACGCTTCTAATATGTTGTCTATTCAATGGAACCATCTCAAGATAGGGTTTTGTAATCTCAAGTAATGGACGCACTAATTCTTCAGCTAAAACTTTTGCTTTATATTTTGTACCTTCGAAATCAGGGAAGTAATTTTTATTAAACATTTCAATTATTGGGAATTTATTCCAATCAATATCAGTAAATTTAGTTGGTATTGTTTCACCTTCTTTGCCTAGTAGAATTTCAGCAGGTATGTTTAAATGCGTATTTAATGCTCGTATCATTTTTAAAGTTAAAGGTCTTTTTCGATTTAGAACTTCTGATACTTTGCTGGGACTACCGATATAAGAAGCTAACTCTTTTTGAGTGATGCCTTGATGTTCCATATGGAATTTGACCGCTTCAATTGGATCGGGAAAATCAATTGGATAATGTTCATCCTCATATTTCTCGATAAGAAGAGTGAGAAGTTCAAGTTTATCACCTTTATTAGATCCAGGTTCAGGATCTAAATCTAGCAAAGTTTCAGCAATATTAAGATATTCTTCGTATTGCTTTTCACTTTTAATTAATTTGAACATTTTTTTCTCTCCTTATTTCTTTTATCATATTCATTATGTGTGCCAAACCAAATCACATAAACAGTTTGCATTGTGAAATATATTTTCACTTCCAATCTATACTGATTGCCCTTTATATTGAAAACTACGATATGCCCCTGAATCAGATCAGCAGAATTAGAAAATTTCTTTATGTCAGCGAAATTATTCCACTTTTCATTATTTACAAATCTGTACCAAGCATCAAGTTGACCTTTTGCATCTGGATATTTAACCCCGTATTCAACTAATCTTTTTCTGGCAATCACATGCATTTCTTTTACTCACAAAGATAAATTAATTTGAATTGATTTAAAGTCAAGTAGAAAGTTCCCAAATTGGGAACTTTCTCAGAATACTTATTTTACCAAAATTTCTTCCAGAACTTCCAAACGACCTTCCGGTGCATCTGGAGCATCGGCATACGGTTTTATTCCCAGCAATTCACAGATCAATGGATAAACATGAATATTCTCAAATGTTCCGATTTTATAATTAGATTTTATACGTGGTCCCATTGCATAGAATATTCCATGCATATTTTTTACTATAGGGTCATAACCATGTGTGCCGTTTGATTTGTATTTTTCAGCTTTGGTTAAAATTAACCAGCCTTCATCAGCAACTAACACAAAATCACCTGTATTCCTGTTAACAAAATGATATCTCTTGGGAACTTCATCACGTTTGTATGTTGCCAGGTGTTCAACACTCTTTAACTGCTTATCAATTTGGTCGATCAAAGTATCATTCCTTTCTTTTAAATGGACTTGCATAACAGGTCCGCCACCATAGCTGAGAAGTGCGTTCATTTCTGGTACATGATCATCCAGATAGATAATTCTATCCTGACTTATTGTTGTCATCCCGTGATCGCTTACAAGAACCAGATTAATTTCATCTGCAATTTCCAACTTTTTAATTTCATCCAGAATGTACCCTAAAATGTCATCCATATATTTTATGGTTGGTATGAGATCGGGATTTTCGGGACCATATTTATGCCCACCAGAATCAGGTTCATCAAAATATAGCATCACCAGATGAGGTCGTTTTTCCTCGGGTAATTGAAACCAGGAAATCACGGAATCTACACGAGCGAGGTAAGGAAAATTATGATCGTAAGCTTTTACGATTGAGGGTAAATAACCCTTTATAGGTGCTTCTGATCCAACCCAAAAATAAGAAGCGCTTTTAACATTTTGCCGTTCTGCAGTAACCCATATAGGTTCTGCTTTATACCATTTGGCATCACGAACTTTAGGTTTATCAGAAATTTGGTATACTTCTTTAAATTCATTATCATAGAATTTATTTGCAGTTATCATGTTAGTTGCCGCATAAGCTCCGGTTGCCAGCGCGTAATGGTTAGGAAAGGTTTTTGATGGGAAAACCGGTTGTATAGATTCTGCCTTAACACCGTTATCTCGCATAAAATCAAGATTCGGAGTTTCCGTTTTTGTATCATAATCATATCTAAACCCATCAAATGAAACCATGAGCACATAAGGTTCACCTGCAAATAAGAAGATGAAAAATGTGATTAATAACGAGATAAATATTAAACGTATTAATGCAATTTTTGAATTCATATTAGTTCCTTCTTCTCTATCCCCCTTTGTAAGGGGGAATTAAAGAGGGTTTATTTTGATTGATGATTTAATATTCAATCAACCCCTCTTGGTCTCCCCTTCCAAGGGGAGCAGAATACAATACTATTATTTAATAGCAGCCAACTCTTCCTTAACAAAATCAACCAGTTCTTTTACATACTTAGCAGAAAAATCAAATTTGATCCCTGCCGCTTCATAAAGTTCATTTACCGGAACTGTGTAACCGAGTTTGAGGAAATCTTCATATTTTTCCAGTGCTTTTTCTTTTCCAAATTTATTATAATTTCTATAAACAGAAAGTGCTCCGAGCTGGCTCATTCCATATTCAATGTAATAGAATGGAACTTCAAAAATATGAAGTTGAAAAAGCCAGAGTAATTTTTTGTATTTTTTTACATCACTCCAATCTATACCGGTATCATATCTTTTTAGAAGTGAAAGGAAAAATTCTTCCCGTTCTTCCATTGTATGCTCTGGATTCAAATATATCCAGTGCTGTAAAGCATCTACTGTCATGCACCAGGGCAGGAAACTTAAAGCACCTTTGAGCTGATCTCGTTTTGCTTTTTTTAGATCATTTGCATCATCATAATATTTATCCCAATGATCCATTGAGAGGAATTCCATTGTCATGGAAGCAAGTTCTGCAACTTCGCTGGGCGTACCTTTGTAAGGATTGAGTTTAATATTTTTCATAGCAAAGGTGTGCATCGCATGTCCCGATTCATGAAGCAAAGTAACAATATCTCTGTGTAGTCCAATTGCATTCATAAAAATAAAGGGGGCACCTGTTTCTTGCAGAGGATAATTATATCCACCGGGAGCTTTACCTTTCCTATTTTCCAGATCAAGAAATTCGGAATTCTTCATCATGTTCAATCTTTCGCCAAATTCCGGTTTTATAGTGTGCAGGATATCAATAGCTTTATCTATGAATTCATCAATTTTCTTAAATGGTTTCAAAACTTTCCCATCAAGATCAACAGATGTATCCCATGGTTTTACAGAATCAATTTTCAATATTTTTTTCCGTTCATTGGTAAAGCTTTCCAAAAATGGAACAACTTCTTTTTCTACTGCATTATGAAACTTCATTATATCTTCTGGAGTATAGGAAAATCTTCCTTTTGCCTGGTGCATATAATCTCTATAATTTTCGAAGTCGGCGTTCTTTGCCTGCTGAATTCTTAGAGTTTTCATTTCATCAAAAAGCTTATTGAATTCTTCGCGTTTCTCCATCATCTTTTCCATGCGAAGATTCCAAACTTCCTTACGTACTTCCCTATCTTGATTCTTTAGAAATGGAGCAAGTTGAGAGAGAGTCTTTTCCTCACCCTTATACATTACAGTTAGTTTAGAAAAAATTGAACCATATTTATTTGCTAATTCTTGTTCCTTAACCTGAAGTGGTATATTTTCTTCGCGATATAATTCTATATCGTTTGCAATTATCATATTCAAATGCGCATATTGCTTTTTATCAAGTTCTTTGCGATATGGACTGTCGTAGAATTTTCTATTAAATTTAAAATCAAAAGGCTTGGTTTTAGCTATAACTCCTGCATAAAACTCATTGAATTTATTGGAATATTCTTCGTCATCTGCAAAGCGAGTCATGTTAATGTATCGCCACGCCATCTCTTCAGAAAGAATATCGGAAATCTCTCCGACTTTTTCCATAAAATTAATAAGTTCATACGGGGAAGTTATCTTTTCTCTTTCCAATTTTTTCATTTCAATCTCTACATTTTCCCATTTTGTCACATCGAGGTTTTCTGAAAAATATCTTCTCAGTTTCTTTACGATTTTTTTGTCAGTAAAATTCATAATGTTCTCCTTAAATACTTTATTTTTTTAATTACTCCGATGATTTTTAGAAAGTTAAATCTGACAAGTTTTTTTAACCTGTTAATTTCACAAAACTATGTTGTAGTAAAATTCAGCTTGACTCATGAACAAAATAAAAAGAAAAGATTAACAATTATAGGAACTTGGAGTAACAATGAATTTTCAGAATATAATTTTAAAATTACAGCATTTCTGGGCAGATAACGGATGCAATATCTTACAACCATATGACGAAAATATGGGTGCCGGAACTTTCCACCCAGCAACTTTTTTTGGTGCTCTGGGAAAGAAGCCGGTTTCGATAGCTTATGCACAACCTTGCCGTCGCCCAAAAGATGGTAGATATGGAGAAAACCCCAACAGGATGCAGCATTATTATCAATTTCAAGTAATAATAAAGCCTTCACCGGATGATATTCAAACACTTTATTTAAAGAGTTTGCAGGCTATAGGAATCGAAACCGGAAAACACGATATTCGCTTTGTAGAAGATGACTGGGAATCACCAACTCTTGGAGCTTGGGGACTTGGATGGGAAGTATGGCTGGATGGTATGGAGATTTCCCAATTTACATATTTTCAACAAGTTGGCGGTATCGAAGTATTTCCTATTAGTGTGGAACTTACTTATGGATTAGAACGTCTCGCAATGTATATTCAGGAAGTGGATGATTTCAAAGATCTGCAATGGAATGATACGACAAAATATGGTGAAATGTTTTTTGATAAAGAGGTGGAATTTTCCGAATATAATTTTAAACTGGCTGATGTGAAATCTCTATTCACAGCTTTCAAAGATTATGAAAAACAAGTTAAAAATCTGATTGAAAATAAGCTGGTCTATCCTGCTTATGATTACCTGCTTAAATGTTCTCATACATTCAATCTGCTGGATGCACGCGGTGTGATAAGTGTAACGGAGCGGGCTGCTTATATTGGTAAAATTCGTTCGATGGCAAAGAAATGTGCGATGCTTTATATTGAAAAATATGGAGAATTAATTGTAGAGGTTAACATTAATGACAAACGATATTGAGAAAAAACAAAATTACATTAAAGAATTAGAAGTTTTAAATGCTTTTGGCAAATTAAGCATTGTTGAAATCAAAGATAAAGAAGATAAATGGAAATTTAAGCCAATAAAACAATATTTAAATACACTGATTTTTGGATCAAAACCTGAAACTGCTTCAGCAGAATTGTTAAAAGAAATTGTTAATAGAATATTAAAAATAGAATCCTTTTCAGAAGTTGCTTTAAAAAATGGATTTATTGATTTAGCATTACAAGAAAATATTAAGAATCCTGTGTTAATTGAGCTTAAACCAAATTATTATAAACATGATGAAGAATTAAAACAAAAAAAGTTTAGTTATGAAAAACATGAAAGCCAAATAAAAAAATATTTGCAAAATAATAATTACGTTATCTTAACTAATCTTGATAATTCCTTTTTGTTCAATCAAGAAAGTTTACTGAAATATAAACCTTTTGCTGAAATTAAATTTACTGAACTTTTAGAAAGATATTTAGAATACGATAATTTTTGGGAATCAATAAGAAGATTGGAAGATGATCAACCTAAACCTGAACTTGAAGCAGAATTTTTTAAAGATTTGAAAAAATGGTATGATCAGCTTTTGTCAGTTAATTTTATCAAAAATGATAAATTTACTAAAGAAGAATTAATTGTATTGTTTTTGAACAAAATAATTTTCATAAAGACTTTGGAAGATTATGGTTTAATATCTTATAAATTTCTTGAAACCACCTATTTTGATAAACAGGAAAGATGGGAAGTAAAAGGAGTAAAAAGGTTTTTTAAGAGTTTTTTCGAAGAAATTGAAAACTGGTTTTGGGAATACTATGATACAGAATTATTCTCCACAAAAATCTGGGATTATTTAGAGAAAGATGAATTAAATTTAAATAGATTCAAATCAGAATTTGAAACTATTCTGGGTTTTGGTCAATGGGAATATACTTTTGGGAAAGGAATGGTTCATTACAATTATAGACTAATTGATGAAGACGTTTTCGGAAAAGCTTATGAAACCTTTATAGCAGAGATTAAAAAAGATTCTGGAATTTATTATACACCAGCAAAAATTACTCAATATATGTCCCAAAGATTAGTTAAAATCTTATTTGAATCTAAAATTCAAAGCATTGTTAGAATAATTGATGATGGTGATTATGATGAAGCTTATAGAGAATTTGAAGATTTACAAAAAATTACTATAATAGATACAAGTTCGGGTAGTGGAAGTTTTTTAATTAAAACTCTACGTGAAATTTATAAGTATTATATTCAAATTGAAAAGAAAACTCACTGGGCAACAAAACATTTTTCGGAAGCCGTTTTTGATGTTCCTGAACATGTAACAAAAGCTCTTGAATTTAGAGAAAAAATTGGATTCAATAATCCCAGAAAATTAATAAGTAAAATAATTTTAAATCATATTTATGCTGTAGACATTGATGAAAGAGCTATTGAAACTGCGAAAACCAATATCTGGAAAGAAGCAGTCAAACTCGATCCACCTATATTTAATTTTAGGAGACTTCCAAAAGAAGCAAACCATATCTTACCGAACTTAGGATTGAATTGCATTAATGCTGATGCATTATTTGATATTAATACAGAAAATCAAATTAAAATATTATCATCCCAATATCATAAAGAGATCATATCTCTGCTTAATCTCAGAAAGGAATATTTAAATAATCCTTTTAATCCTGAATTGGTAGATCAGATCAACGAAGTAAAATTAAAAATCAGGAATGATCTGGAAAAAGAAATCGAAAACTTCAGTAAGCCTACATTAATTGTTCTGGAATTTTATTTTCTCTATTTCAATGAGAAAGGTGAACCTTTAAAAATTGAGGAAAGAGGATTTTCTGGAATAATTAGTAATCCACCTTGGGAAGAGATTTATCCAGTTAAAAAAGAATTTGCTGAAATTGGTAAATACTCAATGGATTATTCTACTTTTGATGACTGGTTTAAAACAAAATTGAAAAAAGATAAAATCTTTGCTAAGAAATGGGAAGAATATAAAGAGTTTTATAAACAATATTCCAATTTTATTTCCGAAAACTATAAATATCATAAACAGAAACCTGAATGCAGCACAGCAATGAGAACTCACTTAAATTATTTTAAAGTTTTTGTGGAAAGGAATTTGGAAATATTGAAAGAAACCGGATTTATGAATATCCTAATTCCATCAAGCTATCAAACTGATGAAGGAACTTTCGGATTGAGAAAATTAACTATTGAAGAAAATAATTTAATTGAGCTATTTTCTTTTGAAAATAGGGGTTACCAAGAGAAAGTTAACGGAGTTAATACAAAAATAAAATTATTCCAGGATGTTCATCCACAATTTAAATTTTCTATAGTTCTCGTTGAAAAAAATGATGAAAAGAAGAATACTAGTTTTAAAGGGATGTTCTATCTTTTAAATCCTTCCGATCTATATGAGAAAACACCCCTTAATTACGATTTAGAAATAGTGAAAAAATTCTCTCCCGAAAATCTGTCGATTATGGAATTTAGAAGTGAAGAAGATTATTTGTTATCTCAAAAAATAGTAGGAGATCATGAAACTCTGAAACAAACAGGATCAGTTTTAAGAAGAGAGTTTAATATGACTGATGATAATCAGCATTTCACAACAACACAATCTAAAGATGTTAAACCTGTTTATGAAGGTAAAATGGTTTTTCAATATAACTCCAATTATGATAAACCAACCTATTTTATAAGAGAGAAAAAAGCATTGGAATTATTGATTGAAAAAGAGGCAAAACGAGTTAAAAAACAATTACTTTTTGATTCACATTTTAAGGATATAATGGATAAATTCATCGAAGGTTCTTTGAAACTAGAAAAAGATAATTACAGATTATCCTATAGAGATGTTGGTGGGTCAACAAATGAGCGAACAATGATTGCCTCAATCATTCCTCCAGATGTATATTCGGTAAATACGCTAATCCATTTGGTAAATTCACAATACACAAAAGAAAATGAAGAAATTGTTCAAACTTTTTTGCCTCCTTATAAAGTCATTTATTTATGTTCAATTTTCAATTCGCTTGTGATAAATTATTTTTTAAGGAGTAAAATCTCATCTCATTCCAGTATGTTCAAAATATATGAGCTTCCTATTCCAGAAGCAGATGTTGAAATCAAGAAAGAAATTAATAAAAAAGCGTTCAATTTACTTTGTCATTTCAGTGAAAAAAAACTATATGAAGATTTAAGAATAGAACTGGATTTTGAAGTTAAAGAAATAAATCCTGTCAACGAAAGAGCAGAGCTTGAAGTACTAATAGCAAAAGAATTGTTCAAACTGAATAAAGCAGATTGGGAATATTTGTGTTCGACTTTTATATATGGTGCTGATTCCGAAACGAAAAAAGAGTTGGATTCTATAATTCAAAAATCTATCGAATTATATTAAACACTATCCAATGAAAACCTTTGAAAAAATAACCCCCTTCATTAAAAAGAATATTCATAAACTGATCTTCGGGATAATCCTCCTGATCATTATCGATCTGATCTCCCTGATTATTCCCAAAATAATGCAGTATGCAATTGATGGAATCGGAACAGAAGGTTTCACAAAACTCAATTTATTTTATGCCGGTGGAGCTATTTTTCTAATTGCTGTTCTCATGACATTTATGCGTTATTTCTGGCGGCTTTTTCTTTTAGAGACTGCCTGGTATGTGGATAGAAGTGTACGCCAGGAATACTTTGATCATCTAATGTCGCTTTCTGCAAATTTCTTCAATAGGGTCAAGACGGGTGATCTGATGGCATACGCAATTAATGATCTAAATGCGGTACGGATGCTGGTTGGGTTTAGTTTTGTTATTGGTGTTGATATAATAGTGCTCACTGTTGCCTCTCTTTTCTTTATGGTAAATATAAATTTACGGCTCACCTTACTTTCAGTAATTCCTCTTCCGTTGCTCAGCATTATTATTATCGTTTTAGGTAAGAAGATCCATCATCGTTTTGGGAAAGTTCAGAAGACATTTGCCACAATGTCAGGGAAAGTTCAGGAGAGTATTTCCGGGATTCGAGTTGTAAAAGCTTTTGTTCAGGAAGAATCGGAACTGGAAAAGATTTCCGATTCAGCCTATGATTATGTAAAACAGAATCTTTCACTTGTTCGTATTCAAGGAATATTTCATCCTTCTTTTATGCTTATTATCGGGCTTAGTATGATGATTGTGATGGTGTATGGCGGCGAAGCAACCATGATAGGTGAGATCACGATCGGTCAATTTATTGCTTTCTTTCAATATCTCGGAATGTTCGTCTGGCCGATGATAGCAATCGGTTGGGTCGTGAATCTCTATCAGCGTGGTACGGCATCCTTAAAACGACTGAATGAAATATTTGATGAACAACCAGAAATCATCGATGAAGAAACGGTAGATCATTCTATTTCACAACTTAAAGGTAAAATTGAATTCAAACATCTCACATTCCGCTATAATGAGAAGAATCTATTGATATTTAATAATGTCTCTTTTTCTATCGAGGCAGGAAAAACACTGGCAATAGTTGGAAAAACCGGTTGCGGAAAATCAACCTTAACCGATCTCTTAACCAGAATTTACAATCCACCTAAAGAAAGCATATTCATTGATGAGAATGAAATATATAAAATATCTTTAGAAGTTTTAAGAAAAAATATAATTATGATTCCACAGGATATTTTCCTCTTTTCTCAAACAATTAAAGAGAATATTATTTTAGGAAAACCCAATGCAACAGAAGAAGAAATAATTCAAGTAACCCAAAACGCACAGGTTTATAATGACATTATAGATTTCAGGGAAGGATTTGAAACGGTAGTCGGTGAACGAGGAGTTACACTTTCCGGTGGACAGAAACAACGGATAGCCATCGCCCGTGCCCTGATCACAGATCCAAATATTCTCATACTTGATGATGCCTTATCTGCAGTTGATACTAAAACTGAAAAAAGAATTTTAGACCATTTAATTAAACTCAGAAAAAATAAAACCACTATAATTATTGCCCACAGGATTTCATCATTACAGCATGCAAATAAAATTATTGTTATTGATGATGCAAAAATCGCTGAACAGGGAACTCATGAAGAATTATTAAAAATTAAAGGAATATATAGAGACTTATTTGAAAAACAACAATTAGAAGAGAAAATCTCAGCAACAGAACACACGGATAAGAGGAAGTAAATGAGACACGGTGCAACAGGATTTAATGAAGATGATATAAAGGCAAAGATCTATGATAGCGTGATGATGAAAAAACTCATCAAGTATCTGTTGCCGTATAAATTCTATGTGATTATTTCCTTTATCATGTTACTCCTTATAGCAGTTAGTGAACTAGCGATGCCGGCGATCACCAAAATTGCTGTTGATGAATACATCACTTCCAATAAAGACTTGATAGAATTCAATTCCAAAAATGAGCAACAGCAATTCATAGAAAAATACAAAAGGGTTAAGTTTGTAAAATATTCTCATGCAGATAAATTCTTTCTCATATTTTCGAATCATAAATTAAATTTCATCAATAAACAAGAAATTGCTGATCTGGAACAGCAAAACAATTTATTTAAAAAAGTTACGTTGATAACTAATGAAACAACAAACCTTGAACTGTTAAAAGATACGGATATTAAAATACTTTCAAATGAGTTTCTTGCAGTCAGCTCTGCCGAATTATTCAGATTAAAAGATGAAGGAGTTCTGAAAAAAGAGCAGCTTAGGGGAATTCAGAGATACAATATTAATAAGATCAAGATCTTCGGATTGATTTTGTTCTCTATAATTGTTGCTCAATTTGGCTTTTATTATCTACAGATATTTATGATAAATTATGCTTCTCAGCATGCAATGTACGATCTGCGACGTGATGTGTTCGCTCATGTTTCCAAAATGCCGCTTTCATTTTTCGATAAGAACCCGATTGGGAGATTAGTTACCCGTGTAACCAATGATGTTCGTACACTTGATGAAATGTTCAGTAACGGGCTGATACAACTTTTACAGGAATTTTTTATATTGAGTGGTATAATCATTATGATGCTTGTTCTTAATTGGAAATTGGCTCTGATCACTTTCACAGTACTTCCTGTAGTTTACATTCTTTTCAGTATTTTCATGAAAAGAAGCAGGATCATTTACAGGGAAGTGAGGAAGAAAATTGCTAAAATAAATTCGACCTTGGCAGAAAGTATTTCCGGTGTAAAGATCATTCAACTTTTTAACCAGAATGAGCGAAAGAAAAGCGAATTCGCTAAAATAAATAAAGAGTATTATGAAAAATCAATATCACAAATGAAACTCTTTGCTCTATTCCGTCCGCTGATAAATTCCATGCGTCGAGTTGCAGTAGCAATTCTATTATGGTATGGTGGTGGTATGATCCTCGATAATGTGATTACTTTAGGAGTTTTCATTGCCTTTATAAGTTATTTGGATAGATTCTTTGAACCGATAAATCGTTTGAGTGAGAAGTTTAATATTTTACAGGCTGCAATGGCAGGAACCGAGAGAATATTTGATTTAATGGGAAATAAACCTGAGGACTTCAGGATTGAAAATCATCAAAAGAACGGAAATTCTTTTCTTGGTGAAATAGAATTTAAAAATGTATGGCTTGCCTATAATTATGACGATTATGTTCTGAAAGATATTTCATTCAAAATTAAACCGGGTGAAAAAGTTGCTTTTGTAGGACATACTGGTTCAGGTAAGACTTCCATAATAAATCTTATAGCAGGCATGTATCCATTCCAGAAGGGAAACATTTTTATCGATGAAAAAGACCAGCAGACGTTTTCTCTCGAAGAGATCAGAAATAATATTGGTATTGTACAACAAGACGTATTCCTATTTTCCGGAACAATAAAAGATAACATAGTTCTCAATAATGAAGATATCACCGATGAAAATATTGAACAGGTTGCCAAATATGTGAATGTACATCAATTTATAGATAGTTTGCCCGGAAAATATTTGGAACCGGTAATGGAACGCGGAGCTACTTTCAGCGTTGGTCAACGCCAGCTTATTGCTTTTGCACGGGTCCTGGCTTATGATCCCACTATATTTGTTCTGGATGAAGCGACTGCTAATATCGATACCGAAACAGAAATCCTGATTCAGGATGCACTCCAAAAATTAATGGAAAATAGAACTTCTATTATCATCGCGCACCGTCTTTCAACCATTCAACATGTAGATAGAATTATTGTGCTGCATAAAGGTGAGATTGTCGAAGAAGGTAACCATCAGGAATTACTCGCCAAAGAAGGGCTCTATTACGATCTATATCGATTGCAGTATCAGTAGGATAAGCAACGAATCAAAACGAATTTGTCTACGTTAAAAACTATGGCTTGGCTGACAAAAATTAATTACTAACAATCTTTGAAATTAAATCTAAAAAAAGATCATTCTTAAAACATATTGAAAGAACTTGAATATTGTCTAATTGTGTAAACTTTTCATATTGGGGCATTCAGTGACGTGCAACCTAACTGTTCAATATCTTCCAATGTTCATCTTTCATTGCGTTAAAATCAAACAAGGAAACTCCATCTGCACCATCATTTACGGCAAATTTAATTGCCTGTATTAGTTTATCTGGTCCGATAGACGGGATATACAAACCACTGTGCAGTTCTGTAGATTTCAATAACTGTTTACCCTTCCGGGTTTCATTTCCAATCCAATCGAGACCGGCATCATAGAAGGAATGATATAGCATCGGGAAAACAACATCAAGGTTCCATTTATGCCACTCTTGCCGTACGTTTTTTTGCATGATCGCAGGAAAAACCGCAGCCGTTGCTTTTTTATTATAATAATGGATTATTTCTACAAGCATGTTAACGATGTTTGTAATGTTGTCATAACGAAATTTCAGCCAATCCTGATCTTTAGATGGATTCAGCAGGTCAATCGGGTCGATCCCTGATTTCTGTTGGAAGGAAGATCGGCAGTGTTCACAATAACAGTAATCAAATTGTGGTTCTTTTTTGTTTTGAATTAAATTGTAATTCGGCTGCAAACCGATTGGCAAGATCACATCACAATGTCGGATGTAATCTAGGTGAACTCCGGTTAGCTCTGAAATTTTACAGAGTTTTTTAACTCGTTCTCTTAAATATTCTTGTACTTCGGGATGAGTTGGGCAGAGCCATTTGTAATATTCCACATATTGCGGATTTTCGAGCGAACTCTCTCCCAAACCATTGACTGTGAACCAGTCAGGATGCTGGTTGATAATATTATCATCATTACAGATCATAGTGAATATCCAATAGTGAATTTGAAGATTGAAATCAGCAGCGTATTTCAAGGCATTTTCTAAATCTTCTATTTTACCACTCAGGAAGATATTTGAGATTCCAGCTTTCTGTAATTTGGTGAAATCAAGTTTCCAATCATCTTTATTTCGTTCTCTACTATTCATCCAGATCGAGTATTGCATATCTCAAACTATCCTAAATGTTTTTATCTCAAAAGGTTTGAACTGCAATTTCATTTCATTTGCATTCTTACATATTTGCTCAATTGCATTTTCCAGCATATCGGTTTCGATCAGTTGCTCCCACTTTTCAGCATTTTGGAAGGTAATTTCTACATTTGTTCCGGCAGTTTCATACATGCGCAAAATAATACCATTTCCATCTTCAGCTTTCTTGATAACTTCCAGTTTTACATTTTTTCCTATAATGTTGTAGAATGATCTCTGTCTGTTTTCGGGAAGTTCTGAAATCGGAAATTGTATTAATGAGCTATTCAAATTATGTGCTAACTGCAATGTATCGGATTCGATGAGTGATCCCTTATGCGGATAGTAGCAAAAGGTGAACTCGTGCAGATGCAAATCTGCTTCTTTATCAGTATCTTTTGGACTTCGCAGTAAATTCAAACTCATCACATTTTCTTTAATATAATGTCCATATTTGCAGTCGTTCAAAATGGCGAAGCCATAATCCGGTTGGGAAAGATCGGCAAATCTTTGTGCGACAACTTCAAATTTTGCAGCATCCCAGCTTGTGTTGGAATGCGTTGCTCTCTTCAGAGTTCCATACTGGATTTCAAAAGAAGCTTGTGACGAATAGATATCGAGTTGAGCCGAAACACGTAACATTTTGTGCTCTTCTTTCCAATCTACCTTATTTTCAAATTTAATCAATTTTGTATTTTCAGTAATCGTGATTTTCTGCTCAATGTCTGAGTTCCCAATCTTAAATTGTTGAAGTAATGTTGCAGACAGATTCGTTCTATGAATTATTTTAGAAGAGATCAACTTTGCTTTTTCGGGAGTTGTTTCGCGATAAAAATGATTCACATCCCACGCTCCCCAGTTATTCGGTTCATCTTCCCGCAACAATAATTCATTTGCTTTTCCTGCCAAAATTTCACATTTTTCCACTTTATCATACATCGAAACAATTGTTCCATCTTTGGCAAATTCTATTTTAATCAATTTATTTTCTAAAGAATTTTCAGAAGCTTTCAATAAAATTTCTTTCTGTAGAAATTTCATATCCACACTTTCTAATAAAATGCAGGTATATCCGCAAGGAGGAAGCTCGATCTGGTAATCTATCACACCACTTTTTGCATTCATTATTTCACTTGAAGTTCCATCACCAACCCAATATTGACCATCGCTTTCAGCTAATTGAATAACCTCTTTTCTCTTCCAGGGCTGTGAATTATATACTACAAATTTATCTGTCCCCTTTCCATTTTTCCCATGTAAAATGATAAGCAATTTCTCCTCAAGTTTATCCAGTTTATCCAGATTTTTCCTGCTCATTTTATTAGCATCTTTATAAACCCAATTGATGGAAGAACCAGGCAAAATATCGTGGAACTGATTTAGCAGCGTATTCTTCCAAATTTCATCTAATTCAGATTGTTTAAAATCATCTACAAGTGAACCTAAGAATTCTACATTGTGTAATTTTTGTTCGAGAAGTCGATTATACTTTTTCATCATGGCTTGGGTGGTATATGTTCCGCGATGCAGTTCCAGATATAGTTCTCCACTCCAAAGCGGCAGCTTCTCTTTGGGAATTGAATCGATCTTTTTATAGAAATCCTCTGCAAAGGAAAATTTGAATTTGGGAGTTCCTTCTAAGTTTTGTTGGCGCAGTCCCATTTCAATATGATGCGCTGAAGGTCCTCCTCCTCCATCTCCAATTCCATAAAGATTTAAAAATTCGTCAGAGACATCCGACTGAGCATATCGTTTTTCCGATTCTATTAGTTCTTTGGGTGTGTTGCTTAGATTGTAATTATTGGTTGGCAGAAAATGAGAGAGAATGCGTGTTCCATCGATACCTTCCCACATAAAAGTATGATGCGGAAAAATATTCGTTTCATTCCAACTTATTTTTTGGGTCATAAAGTAATCAATACCGCATTTCTTTAAAATTTGTGGAAGGGCAGCACTGTAACCAAATACATCCGGTAGCCAAAGTTCTTTCACCTCTTTACCAAATTCATCTTGATAAAATCTCTTTCCATACAAACACTGACGCACTAAAGATTCCCCACTGGTGAGGTTCATATCCGGTTCCACCCACATTGCTCCTTGAACTTCCCAGCGTCCATCTGCAATTGCTTGCTTCACTTTAGCATAAAGTTGCGGATAATCTGTTTTGATCCATTCATAAAGTTGCGGTTGAGAAGCCCCAAATTTATACTCGGGATATTTTTCGAGCATTTTTAGAGCGGTAGCAAACGTTCTTCCACCTTTGCGAATCGTCTCACGAACAGGCCAAAGCCAAGCCAGATCGAGGTGAGCGTGTCCGATGGAATATATTGTTAGCGCACTGGCATTAGCAGGTTTGGAAAGCAGCTCAGCAGTTATTTCCAAACATTTTTCAATTCCTTTTCCATCATTCCAAACATTACATACTTCATTTAATCCATAAATTATTTTACTACGTCGAGGTAATCTTTCTTCCAATGCTTCGAATAGATTAATCAATACCTTCAAATCCAGATTAAGCTTGATAATATTACGATTCACACATACAATTTCTGCCTGCTGCAGGCGGTAGTCATTCTGTCCCGCACCAAAAAGTCCATTTGCACCAGCTTCCACCAGCAGATCAATTTCTTCTCCACCTTTGGCAATTACTGCAAGTGGAACAAAATATTTTCCTGAACGCAGATCCCAATGAATTTTGTTGGTGAGTCCCAGCCAGGGAGAGCCATCTTTCCAAACACAAGCCTCACCATTCAGATCGATCAGTGCACCAACTTCTTTTCCTTTGAACTCTGCTGTAATTTTCCCCTTGAATTTAAACCAGGCACATCCCCAGAGTTTGCCCCATTCTTCACCAATTTTGATCGGCTTGAACTTTGAACTTAAAGCTGTTTCATAAGAAATTGGTTCGATCTTATCATAGATAAATGAAGCTGATAAAGGTTTGGGATCGGTATATCTTAGTTTATTGATTCTATCGGCAAACCGCTTGATGCGTTCGATATAGATTTTCTCTCGCTGCATAAAAACACCTCAAAAATAATTTTGAATTGAAAATGAAATTGTAAATTATTTCGGCAAGGAAAATTGATGTCAGCAATAAATTCGCCTTCGTCCTTCAACATGCTCAGGACGGTTTCCGGCAACTGAAGGATGACACAAGCTCTGACAGATCAAAAAAAAAGAACAAATAATCTGTGTTTATCTGCGTCTATCCGTAAGCACTAAATCTTCCCCTGGTTTTTCAACCATTTATAAGCTTCTCTTTTACTCAAGTTAGCTAATTCATTATTTTCCACGAAATTTTTTACGGCTTCAGCATCTGTTTTGGAATATTCACGTAAAGCCCAGCCAATTGCTTTCTGAATGAAAAATTTTTTGCTGGTATGCAACGACATAATTATTCTACCCAATAGCATCACATCTGTTTTGTCTTTGTAATGAAGTTGGAATAATATACAGGTCCGCTGCAGCCACTTATCATCACTTTTCATCCATCTCTTAATGTATTCATCACGCTGATGTGGAAACCATTTGAAATGCTCTCCTACCAGCCAACTGGCAATTCCATCCACGCTATCCCACCAGGATTTATTGACGATAAGTTGTTCAAACAAATCAATGAAATCTTCATCCCAATTCTTTACAAATTTCTTAAGTAATCCGATTGCTGTGTATTGAAATTCACGCTCCGGTAAATCCCAAAGTTCCAACGTAATCTGTTTTAAATCTGATAATTCCGGCATACCGTTTTCTTTGATGAAATCCTTAAATAATTCTTTTCGAATTGGAGTTTTTATTCCCAAATATGGGAAGAGATTTTTCATATATTTTGCCATTGGTTCAGCAGTGATTGGATCAGCATTTTCTTTAAAGCTTTTTATTAAGGGTTCTAAATATTTTTGCATACTTATTCTCCTTCTCTTGATGATATCATCTATTTAAAGTTTAAAATTGAAGGCAAGATTTTTGTGAACAAATTGACAGAAAGCACCAATTTATTCTCCTAGTCTAATGAAATTAGGAAATAGTTTAAATAGCAATGTAAAATTATCATTTTTGTTTGAAGCTTTGCAGTCTTTTGGCCGCGGTATATGGATGGGAAATATTTTCAGTCTTTATGTCATATTATTCGTGGAAAGTTCAAAAGGTGTTTTTGGTTTCACTGCTAACGAACTATTGGGAATCACAGCTGGAGTAAGTGGAATTGCCATGACTGCAATAGTTTTTCCAGCAGGAATTATGGCAGATAAATACAGACGCCAAAACATGCTACGTGTTTCAGCCATTGTTGGAATCTTCGCCATGCTTTGTCTGGCAGCTGCTAACAGTATACTTATGATCTTAATTGCCATGCTATTATGGGGAGCATTCCAGGGACTTACACGTCCAGCTTTTGAATCCATCCTGGCAGATTCCTTACAATCAGGAAATCGTTCCGGCATCTATGCGAAGATACATCTGGTTCGTCAAATTGCCATGGCATCCGGTCCTTTTTTGAATGTTATCTTATTTATTCTATTAGGTGATAAATGGGATATCTCAATTTTGAAAAATGTAATGCTGATCGGTATCATAATTTCCCTTGCTTCCACTTTTATATTGTTCTTCTTCCGTGATGATCGTTCTATGGGAACTGAAAGTGAATCACTTATCCTTACAAGCAACGAGAATAATGTAGATCAAACTAAATTGGCAAAACGGATACCAATTCTGCTTGTAACTTCTAATGTACTAATTGGAATGGGAGCAGGAATGACAATCAAATTTTTTCCGGTTTTCTTCCGTTCGATCTATAATTTACAGCCAATCTCGGTTCAACTTATCATGGGAACTACTGCCATCTTTACAGGAATTTTCGGTATTCTCGCACAAAGATTATCACTAAGAAAAGGTAGAGCTACAATGATATTTGTCGTACAGTTTTCTGCAACGCTCTGTCTCATCGCAATTGGATTTTATCCTGCTGTTCTCCTGTTGATACCGCTCTTCATACTACGTGGTTCACTAATGAATGCTGCTCAACCTCTTAGTCGTTCAATATTAATGGATGTTATTCCTAAAAGAAATCGCGGAAAATGGAACTCTGTAGAAACCATTGCCTGGGGTTTATTTTGGAACGCTTCTGCTGTTGTAGGCGGTTTCTTAATTGGTAGTAATAATTTCCAACGTTGTTTTTTTATTACTGCTGGAATTTATTTGATTGGTACAATCCCAATTTTGATGTTAATTCCACTGGTTAATAAGGAGACAAATTAGAGGCATCTATTTCCTGATCTATTTCTCAGTTGGTACCACAATTCCTTTAATAATAATATTCTGGAAGAAGACAAATACAACAAAGGTAGGAATAGCAGCAATAACAAGAGCAGCAAATCCAACTCCGGCACAACTGCGCTGCATAAGTTGATATATGTGAACCATCATCGTCCACATGTCCTGATCCTGGCAGACAATGAAAGCAAACATGAAATTACGGTAAGCTGCATTAAAAGCTCCGAGAGCAATTACTGCCATGATTGGTTTGGAGAGGCTCATGGCTATTTTCCAGAAGATCCTTACTTCTCCGGCTCCATCAATTGTGGCACTTTCAAAAAGTTCCTGCGGAAGAGAATCGAAAAATCCTTTCAACAAGAAAATGAAATAACCATCGGCAGCAGCAGGTAAGATAAGAGCAAAAAATGTATTGAGCATATTAAATTTCTTCAACAGTAAAAAATTTGGAATTCCCATCACCATAGGCGGGAAAGCCATTGTAAGCATTAGAATCAAGATTATTTTGTAAGAAGCTTTTAACTTGAATCTGCTCATTGCATAAGCTGCCAGCGGATTCACGATAATAGCAGTCATAATTGCCAGTAAACAGTATATAAGTGTGTTCACAATTGCACGACCGTTATAGAGCATCACATCAAGGACCATAATGTAATTTCGTTTGGTAAATTCCCAGAAAATTGAGTTTTGATCCTTTCGGAAAATTTGAAGATCAATAGTCCTTTGATCAAGATCAATACCGGCAAAATCTTTAAATATCAAACCGTATTCACTATTCAAATTTTCTATAGAACCATACCTGTTTTTCAAGAAGTTCTGCCAATTTATAGTTTCAGCTTCTACCTCAATTGTTAAGAATTTCCCACTTACTTCAGTTTTAACAAATTGCAGCCAATCCTCTTTGTATTCTGGATCTTCCGGAATTATTTTTATCGGATAAACATTCAATTCAATTTCATGTTCAGTTCCATACTGCCGGTTAAATTCAAATAAATTCAGATCATCATGTTTACCTGGAAATAACTTTTTTGTATAATCTAAAAACTCTTTCTGACATGTCATCAATAATCCTTTTGATGAATTATTAGAATGATTTCGCACAAACTCCAACCAGTCAGCTTTCATTTTTAAATTGTATTCAGGTATTTTTTCTGTTAATCCGATCTGAGTAAAATCAGTAAATCCTTTTTGATGATTTCTATTCAGAATTTCAATTGAACTGTATTTATCTTTCAGCCAGTTTCTATAATCGATCTCAACACTCTTTACATAAAGAAATTCGGCCGATACCACATTCTCAATGAAGAAAGCCCAATCAACAAGAATTGCACCTGAAGTTGGAATTTTCTGCAGTAATTTTACATCTGAAAAATTAGAATAATTTGTTTTATAAGTGGAATTCAGCAGAGAAATATCATCATATTTATCTCTTAAAAAATTGCGATATGACTTTTCTGCTTTGCCATCAACTCTAATGTGCTGAATATTAAGGATATTTTTGACATAATTGATCCAGTGTTTTTTCATTTTGTCATTTGGCATACTTTGCGATAAGATCACATTATGCCATGAAGAATAGTCAGTATCCAGGGCTTTGTTCATTTCATCTAATTTCCCCCGATATACAGGATTTAATTCATTGGCAATAAAGTGTCCGTCAAGACTGGCATATACTCTATCTTCTGTCGGGAGGGAGGAACGTAATTCATTGTATCTTCCCAGAAAACCGTAATTATTTTCAGTGAAATTGCGATTTAATATTTCTCTTTCTTCCAGCCGAACTTCATCCCAGGTTAAGACAGATGTTCCATATTTCTCATTAAATTTCCCCAAATCATTGCCGTTTTCTTTTTTCATCAGGTTACGAAATATTCTTTCATTTCGAGGATAGACACCACGACCAAATTGTTCGGAAATGTAATAATCAAAAGCGGTATGTAACTGCTTGTTTTCCGATAGAAATTCCTGCCAGTCTTCAAACATGCTATTAGATACTTTTTGAGGGAATTCCAGGAATTCAAAACCCTGATAGCGGTTTTTATATTGTTGAATAAGGACATTTGATTCTTCATTCATTCTTGCTTCGATATACTTGCGATAAAGCATTTCATCATCAAAAAAATACTGGGGAACAACACTGAATTTTTTGGCATCCACATTGCTTTTGAAGGAAGAGGAGACCATGATCATAAAGGGATAGATCATCGTTAGTGTACCGATAAGCAGTATGAGATGTATTGATATATTCAATGACATCAATTTAACTGATCTTCTTCCAACATTACCAATAATCGGCATTAATAAGCTCCGCTTCTAGAATTGTAAATTGTGGATTGTGAATTATTAAATGAGATTATATTTATACGCATCTCAAACCTTATTCTTGCAACTAATAATAATTGATGCCAGAATTTTGTTTAATTCTTTTATATCAGAGGTAATTGATAAATATTCTTTTTCATCTAAATATTCGGATTGATATAGAAGATCAATCCAGTAATCTGTTTCATTTGCTTCTTTTTGGGCAATTGCCATTTTATGAATAAAATCAGCGTTACTTTCAGCATGTTCTGCTTCTCGAACTAAAGCACCAATTGAAGTTCCACTTCTTAATAATTGTTTACTTAGAATAAATTCCTTTTTCTCTACTTGCAGAACTTTATATATTTTAACGATTTGTAGTGCAAAAGTAAAACTCTTATTCTTTATTATATTCTCTTTCATAATTCCTCTCTCGCAATTCAAAATTTATAATTCATAATTCATAATTTAATTTGTTGTTTTAAATTCCATTTTAGATAACTTTCTAAGTTGGATCACAGTAAATCCCATCAACAATATCCCCAACATCCAGGCCATTGTAGTGGCAATTCCGAACTTAAGGTATAAATATGCTTTCTCAAAGATCAACAAGTCGGCAACTTTTGTAGCTTCGTTAGGTCCACCAAACGTCATTACCAAGATAAATCCGCTCTGTTGAGCAGATGCAATAAATGCTGCAATAAATTGAATTGTGATAAGAGCTTTCAAGTTTGGCACTACAATATGTTTGATCTTCTGGAAGAAACTTGCACCATCAATATCAGCAGCTTCATAGTTTTCATTGGGAATACCTTTAAGTGCTGCCAGATAGATGAGACAGCCCGGTCCTACTCCTGCCCAGATCGTCGGTAAGATAACACATAACATTGCCAGACCTTCATCCCGGATCCAGCGGCTTTTATCCAAACCGAACCAAAGTAATACTTGATTCAACCCACCTGCATCAGATGGATCATAGAGCAGTTTCCATAAATAAATTACGATCACACCACTGATGACAGCAGGTAGATAATATATCACGCGATAAACAAGTTTCCCATGTGATACCTCCTGCAGAAGGATCGCTAAAATTATAGGCGGTACAAAACCAAGACTCAAAGAAAGTGCCATGTAATAAAGAGTTTTACCAAGAGCAGACCACCAGACAGGATCAAAGAGAACATCTGCAAAATTCTGTATTCCATTAAAATGAGATGCTCCAACAATATTGTAATCTTGAAAAGCCATGATTGAGCCCATAAACATTGGAACATATTTCCACATGATTATAGAAGCAAGAGCAGGAACTAGCATCAAGTATGCGAAATAATATTTTCTCTTCTGCTGGATCTTTTGCTGATATTTCACATCAGGCGTGAAGATCTTCCAAACTTTATAAAGAGCGAACAGGAAAATACTAAATACAAAGAAAGCTACAATTGATGCAATTCTGTTTCTATAAGTTCTCTCTTTAAGACTGATCTTCCCAATCATTTTTTCATTTGTTCTTTTAACTGCCTTATCGAGGATATTTTTTATATTTTCTCGTTTTTCCGTGTTTGTTTTTCCTAATTCTCCCGATTCTTCCAGCGAGATGCAGTCATCAATTGGATAGGTCATGTATTCATAGATCTTTTGGCAGTTATTGCCGTAAGGCTCTGGTTTACCATTTTCTACAGCTTCCTTAAAGGTATTCAACCAGCAGGGAGGTGTATATTTCAGATATTCTTCATAACCGTATTTTTTTAGATACAAGGGATTCTGCATCTTACCAAATCCAGCATCAATCATCACCTTCAAACGTATCTTCCGTGCTTCTTCACTATCATAGAACTTGATATAATCCCAGGCAGCTTCTTTCACTTTCTGCGGATCACGGTCACCAATTCCACCATTATTAGATTCTCCAGCCCCGGAAAAAATACCCATCATACGACAATTTATTTCTGAACCTCTCAATCCAGTTGGTCCTTTGGGAGGTGGTGCCACACCATAAAGATTAGGATCAAGTTCACCGCCGAGAGTTTTCTCGTTCATGTAGGTCATCATCATCCCGATCTTGCCTTCACTGAAAAGTCGACCGTAATCACCTTCTCTAATTACAAATCCGCGCTGATCTTCTCCTTCCGGATCCAACCATTTAGTGGTGATAAGTTTAAGATACATCTCCATTGCATCTACACCAGCATCACTATTGAAACTGGCATACCAGTTCCCGTTTTCTTGGTTTTGCAGAACTGCATCACCACCGGCACTCCAGAGATATGTTATCCAATCGTAAGCAGCTTGAGGACCTGATGCCAGATAAAGACCATAAATTCCTTCAGACGGAATAGTCATTCTTTTGGCATAATCATAAAGTTCATCCCAATCATCAGGTGGGTTATCGGGATCAATACCAACCCGATAAAACAGGTCTTTACGATAGATCATCACACGAACCAGAGTTTCATACGGAAGCATCCAGATCTTCTTATTTTCATCTCCGCTTTTCTGACGATTAATAACCGGCCAGACAGGATCGGCAACTCTATTTTCCAGGATATTTTCTTCATCCTGTTCAATAAATTCATCGAGTGGATATAAGAAGTTGTTTTGGATATAGGTATCGGATTGACGGAAATTAATATATAAGATATCAGGTGAAACACCACCGGCAATAGCCATTAACGGTTTGGAATCGAGATCCATCCCTTCAATAGTGATACCTGAGAAAGAGCGTAATTCAATATTGGGATGTTTCTCTTTGAAAGCTTTGATAACTGCCATATCGGCTTTGGCAAAAGCATCTGTACGTTTAGGATCAGGTAGTTCAAAAACTTTTAAAATAACCTTATCTTCAGCAAATAGATTAAAGGCAATGAACAATAGAATTATGATAAAAAATATTCTGTTCGAGTTTTTTATGATCATCTATTTCCTTAATCTACTTTCTTTTTGGATCTACTACCCAAGTTCTACCTTCGCTGGAAATGTAATATTCTTTATCTTCAAATTTTATAACTGCTTCAAAATAATTTGGTGTTAGATAAACTTTTATTATAAATTCTGTTGGAATAGTTACATCTAATTGTGAAAAATCATTTGTAAATTTTCCATTCTGCATTTGATAGGTTCGTTCTTTGTAATAAATCTGACGTAAGATCCATTTGATTTTTTCAGCTTTATTTAATTTAAATGTATCCTCTTTTGTTCCAGCCTGATTTTCACTGAATTGAACAAAACCCCACATTTCAGGATAGTGCATATTGATAAGCCCTTGTGGACTCCAAACCCAGTTATGTTCCGGTTTTCTAAGTTTGGAATACCTATTTTCAATAATCTTTGTTTCCCATTCCACTCTTGAAAAATTTACTCTCCACTGATCTCCCTGCTGGGGAGGACACTCTGTAGCACATTCTTCCAAAACCTTCCAGGGATAAGCAATTTCCACACTCCAACTAGTGTCTTCATCGGTAGGATCATTTAATGTTCCGTTTATTCTTACGGTTGATTTTAGTTTTTGTATATCCCAGGAATCAAGTACCTTGCAGCCTGTATCACGATAAGGTTGAGATAAAAACAAGTCCCATACTGTGTTAAAAGCATTAATTTCGAATTCATAATAGTTGTGGGTATCTCCATCAGGATCAATGAATATTTCAAAATCATTATCATAAAATATTACCGAATCTTTCTCTTTAAGATTTGCCCAGATATGTGGCTCTCCCATTTCACAGAAGAAATAAAAAAAATTATCATCCCAGAGCATTTTTACTTTTGTTCTCAATTCTGGTTTCGGCTGCAAATTTCCTTCGATATCCACAAAATCTTCAGTCCAGACGGCTTTGCTCCAAATCTTTTCATTCATCCTGCCATCAATGACTATTGGGGAATCAGTTTTGTAACAGATGTAGCTTTTAGGATTGAATTCAATTTGAGGTTCGGGGAGATAATCTACAAAAGGTTCTAAAGCAACGAGCATCAATGGCATTAATAAAATAATAAACAGTATTTTTTTTTTCATTTTAATTCCTGTTTTTATGGATTATCATTCGTAACATTTTTCAATCAATTCTTGTATAGTAGAAATTGCCAATCCAATAACGGTATCGGTAGCACCATAATATAATTTCACGCTACTTTCTAGTATGGCAAAACCATTATCATCAAATTCATCAACAATGATTCCGGTAGGAAAAACAACATTTGGTACCTGTCCTACAGTTTCATAAAGTTCACGAGGTTCAAGAATATTGAATCTTCCGCGTGCAATGAGTTTGGAAGGATCTTTTAGATTGAGCAGCATCACACCAGCTTGATATATAGGCTGATAATGCAGAGCAATGCCGTGATAAATACAGAGCCAGCCTTTGGCTGTTTTAACGGGTGGTGGTCCTGCTCCAATAAGTTCATCCCAATAATGATTTCTCCCGGAAATGATTTTTTTAAACGGTTTCCAATTAAGCAGATCATTTGATTCAGAAAGCCATATCTCGCTTCCGGTAAGCGGTCCATCTACAAGTTGATTTTTATTGGGTCTATCTAATCGCAAATATTTTCCATTCACTTTTTCCGGGAAAAGCACTCCATTTCTGTTATCTTCTTCTGACACAATTCCCAAGAATTCAAATTTTTTAAAATCATCTGTTTTACCAAGACCAAGGAAACAGCCTGATTTAATATCCATTGCAAACATTATATAATACTCATTCCCAATTTTAGTAATTCGTGGGTCGTATAAATGGTAAATTTTTTCATTAACTTTTTCCAATCCTTCCCATTTAATATATTCATCAGCAATTTCAAAGTCGATTCCATCATCACTTTCTGCCATGATAAAATACGTCTCACGAGCACGGTTTTGAACACGAAGCATTAAAAGAATTTTATCATTAAATTTAATTGCTCCAGGATTAAAAACCGAAGTTGCATCTATAATGTCAGGTGAAATGTTGGGAATATTTTTGGGTTCTATGATCGGATTATTCGAATATCTCCTCAAATTTGCTCCTTTAACATTTTTAATTAATTAAAATCGAAAATTTTGAAATTTAAAGTCAAGTGAAAATGCATTTGCAGATAATCTAAATCAAAATTGTTGACCAACACAACCTGCTAACTTGTTTTGATTTTGAGTAATTAAAGATGTAATCCCATCGCCCCAATGGGAAAAGAATCATCAATGATGGTTGTACAAAAGGATAAAATATGAATATCATTCCTAAACCGGTTAAAATAATTGAAAAATCAGGTTTTTACAAGCTTCATGAAACAATCTCTGTAAAAAGAAATGAGGAAACTGAAAATATTATAGAAGTGTTCGGAAAAGAATTGAATATAATAACTGATTTGAAGTTAGAAACTACTGAAAAAGATTTTGATCTGCAATTAGTTTTTGATGAAGATATACCGCAATTAGAAGGTTACCAGATTCTTGTTAATAATAATGGAATAAGAATTTCCTCTGGCAAGAAAGCAGGACTTTTCTATGGTTTGATCACGTTTCTACAATTGATAGTTAATAACGAAGTCCCATTTTGTGAAATTGAGGATAAGCCACGTTTTCAGTGGCGTGGAATGCATCTTGATGTTAGCCGGCATTTTTTTTCGATAAAATTTATTAAACACTTCATTGATCTTCTGGCTTTGCATAAACTCAATGTTTTTCACTGGCATCTTACCGATGATAACGGCTGGAGAATCGAAATAAAAAAATATCCTCAACTCACAGAAGTTTGTGGCTGGCGAAGGAATCTGGAACATATTCCTTGGAACGAAAGGAATAATTCCAATGAAAAAGGAAATGGAATTTACGGTGGTTTTTATACTCAAGAAGAGATTAAAGATATTGTAAAATATGCAGCCGAAAGATATATCACGGTTGTTCCCGAGATTGAAATGCCGGGGCATACGAGTGAAGTATTTGTAGCTTATCCACAGTTTTCCTGTCGAGAGAAAAAACTAGAAGTTGCTGCAGGTGGGTATTGGCCAAATCTCGATATTTTCTGTGCCGGTGAAGAAAAAACTTTCGCTTTTTTAGAAGATATTCTATCTGAAATTATTCAACTTTTCCCATCACCATACATTCATATCGGTGGAGATGAGGCTGAAAAAACAAGATGGAAGGAATGTCCTAAATGTCAAAAAAGAATTGCTGATGAACATTTGAAAGATGAAAATGAATTACAGAGTTATTTCATCAAAAGAATTTCCAAGTTTTTATTTGAAAAAGGTAAAATTCCTATAGGATGGGATGAGATCATACAAGGTGGTTTGGCAAAAGATGTTGTCGTGATGTGTTGGCGTGGTGATGGAAAAGATGCTTCAGAAAATGCAATCTCAACAGGAAACAAGGCAATATTGTGCCCGAATCCTATCCTGTATTTTGATTGGAAACAAGTAGAAGATTCTCAAGGTACTTTTGGAGTAACTACTTTGAAGCAGGTTTATGAATATGATCCAGTGCACATAGGAATTTCCAAAGAAAATGAACATTTAATTCTTGGTGCTCAGGCTAATGTATGGACGGAATGGATGACAACAAATAAAGATGTGGAATTTATGACTTTCCCGCGTATATGTGCTTTGGCAGAAGTTACGTGGTGCAAGAAGGACAATAAAAATTGGCTAAATTTTCTTTCGCGTTTAACAAAATTCAAATCAATTCTTGATAAGTATAATGTGAATTATTATAGTTAATAATGTGCCATTACGAAGAATCATTTTAATGTGATTATTCTATTATTTGCTTGTAACCTTTTCACAGAAACGATGATTATTCTCATTGGTAAAACTGAGTCAGCTAAGGAGCGTTTATTGTTGAAATGAAAAGAAAGTTGCTGTTGGGCATTAAAACCATGGTACCCCTGACCCGATTTGAACAGGTGACCTTTTCCTTAGGAGGGAACTGCTCTATCCAGCTGAGCTACAGGGGCACAACTATTAATTATAAATATGAAAATTTTGCACCCGTTTGTATGTCAAGTAAATGATTTGATTGACAGAATTTCCAACAACTTACAATTCTAAAATTGAATTAAATAAAAAGGAAAATATTATGTTTGATCTTATTAGTATTAGAAAAGAGTTGCACAAAATTCCTGAACTCGGATTTGAAGAAATAAAAACACAAAAATATATTCTGCAATTATTAGAAAATCTTGACGGATTGAAAATCCATACATTCGATTTTCCAGGAATATTGGTTGAATACTCTCATGAGAATGGAAAATACAAACTTTTTCGAGCAGATATGGATGGGTTTCCAATAACCGAGGACACAAATTGTGGTTTTGAATCGAAACATATTGGAAAAATGCATGCTTGTGGTCACGATATGCACATGACAATACTCATCGGATTTATTGAGAAAGTTGTTGCTAATAATTCCAATAACAACCTCTTATTTTTATTTCAACCTGCTGAAGAAGGAATGGGTGGTGCAACACGTATTTTAAACACTGGGATTCTTAATAAATTTGCTATTTCAGAAACTTATGCCTTGCATGTAAATGGTGGGATAAGAACGGGAGAAATTGCTTCTAGATCTGGGATATTTTTTGCCAACACGCAAGAAATTGAAGTTGTATTTAAAGGTAAAAGTGCACATGTTGCTTTTGCAGAAAAAGGCATAAATGCACTTTCAGCAGGAGTTGACTTTTACATTGAACTTGAGAATGAAATAAAAAAAGAATTTCCAGTAGATAAACCAGTGATATGTGCATTTGGTAAAATGAATGCTGGTGTTGTGATGAATGCCGTTCCCGCTGAATGCAGATTAGAAGGAACTTTCCGTGCATTTACGAAAGAAGATCATGAACAATTATCTGCTCTAATTGAAAATGTGAAATCCAAAATTGCAAAAAAACATAGAATTGATGCTGAAATAATTTATAAAGCTTATTATAAAGAAGTTATTAATGATAAAACATTGCTGAAAAAACTTAAATTCCATGCATCTGAAATGGGTATCAAGTTCAATAACGCTGAGATGGTTTTCACGGGTGAAGATTTCGGTTTTTTTACCGAAAAATACAATGGACTTTTATTCTGGCTGGGAGTTGGAAATGAAAATGATAATGCTGATTTACATTCTCCTAATTTTCTTCCCAATGAAAAGGCAATCGATATTGGAGTTGAAATCTTTTTTAAATTGATTTAAACAAAGTATATTATTCCGTCTTCCTGACGAGTCTTTCACGTTGTTCTTTTAAGGAAGGATCAATGAATAAATTGAATAAAAAAACCGCTTCAATTCAGAGCGGTTTTTTTTGTATAAATTAAAATTTTTATCTACAAATTGTCATCATCCAAATCGATATCATCAAGGTTATCTTCTTCTTCATTACCCCGCATCCAGTCTGGGCAGAAAATTACATTTTCAGTATGATCCCAGCCATCTACGTTCTTAAGTCCGTATCTTTCCAAAATCTCTTCTTCCCAGAGTGAATATCTTACTTTGTCATCGTCAACATCATAAACCAGAATAGGTTTGTGGTATTTTCGCAAGTTAAAGTTTCCACCACTCAATTCAAAGAATTCCATTATTTTCTTTTTATCTTTTTCAGCGATCATCATAATTCGCTCCTAATTATAGATTTGGTTGACCTCTTTTAGCTCACTCAATTTACTTGTTCACAAAAGTGAATCAGGATAGTTATGTCAAATAAATTTAATAAGTTGTTAACAATAATGATTTTCATTTTCATTATTATAAATTTGTATGGTTTCGAACCCAAAGCAAGTGATTTTAATAATTCTTATCAATATGAATTATATCGATCGTGGCTCAGTAATGAAAAACTTGATAGTGATTTTCCAGCTGGCTTTACCAGTGAAAAAATAGTTAGATCTTTTAAAGATGAAAACGGGCATGAGATTAATGTTGAATATGACTGGCATGACTGGAAGATCACTTCACAAAGAGAGATAACTCCATTTCTATTCTATATTGATGATAAACAAAAAATTAGACCCTATATTAATTTTATAGAGAGCTTTATATATCGTTTAAATTGTAATGAAAAGGTATTCATAACAGATCTTGTAGATCATGATAAAATTATTTTAAAGTATAAAGAACAAACTGGTGAGAAAGCTCTGGATCTTATGTGGGAAGAGCGTCCAATTCCCAGGATTAAATTACAACCTGTGGAATTAATAATAAATGCAGATACATTGGGATTTAAGTTTAGTTCAGATAAAATGAGTAATTTTATTATTTCATTTCCTAAAGTTTATAATATTAAAGACATACTCTCTGAAATTAATGAACGTGAATATGTTAAAAGTGAAGTTTATTTTCCCCCAATTCTTAAGCCAGAAAAAGAAGAGATCAAGCCACAAGTCAAAGGTTTCACACTTGCTGAATATATAAAAAATCATTTTAAAACACCTCCACGTCGCGAACTTTTACATAATAAAATTAAAAATATTCAGGAATTTCTTACTTTAGAATTTCCTAACCATTCAATCTCAAACGAAAAGAATATTTGGCATCTTAAAATAGATAAATTTGAGGATAAATTAGATGGGGATATATCATTGGAAGTAGAAATTGGGAATGATATGATAGATATCTTTCCACTAAATGATCTGGAATTGAATGGGAAACAAATGAAGCTGGGATCAGATAATATCGATATGTTGAGTTTATCGGACTCTGAAATTTCGGTTATAGCTCATTATATTCCTCAATTGATTTATGAACATCGTGCTATTGGTTCAAAGTTGCTAAATTTTTTACTGATTCACGATGAAATTGCTTCAACACTTGTTGTATATTCAGAAGTGCGTGAACTTTATGAAACAGATTCCTACTCGGATATTCTACTTCTTCTTAACCAATATTGGCAGGATAAAACCATGTACTTTGGGATCGATAATATAAAAAAAATAAATGGAACAATAGAATTCAAGGGTTTTCTTGTTGCAAAATCACCTAATGGGTCATGTGATCTTGCAGAGATCTTTTTCCATGTGAGTAAAGAATACAAAGTTGATATCATCATGATGATTCTTCATCCTGATGAAGGAAAGAAGAGGTAATATGAAAATATTTGAAACACATACGCATCTAGATTCCCAACACTTTGATAAAGATAGAGAACAATTAATAAAAAAGTGTTTTAATAGTGGTATCGAATATATGATTAATATTAGTGTTGATGAAAAATCATGCAATGCAAGTATAAAACTGGCAGAAAAATATAATCAAATCTTTGCAGCAGTTGGCTTCCATCCACATGATGTAACAGATTATAATGCAAAGTTTATTCGTCAGAAAGCACAACATCAAAAAGTGGTTGCAATTGGAGAGATCGGATTAGATTATTACCGGAATCTATCTCCGAAAGATGTTCAGAAGAAAGTATTTGAACAGCAGATACAAATAGCCTTGGAATTAGAACTGCCAATTATTGTTCATGATAGAGATGCACACGAAGATTGTTATGAAATATTAGTCAGAAATAACGCTAAGAATGTTGTCTTTCATTGTTTTTCCGGCAATGAGGTTTTTGCACAGAAATTAATAGAAAAAGGGTGGTTTATCTCTTTTACGGGTATTGTAACTTATAAAAATTCAAATATGGAAAATACGATTAGATTAGTTCCGGAAGATAGGTTTTTTGTCGAGACAGATTCACCTTATCTTTCACCCCATCCACGAAGAGGGAAAAGAAATTCACCTCTTAACCTGCAGTATATTATTGAGAAAATTTCTGAGATACGTGGAACAACACCAAAGAAAATTGCCGAGTTATCTTATAATAATGCTTGTAATTTCTTTGCTTTATCAAGATGATTTTAGTAGAAACAATTAAATTTATAAAAATAACTTGAACAAAATTAAAGATTAATAATTTTTGCCTCAAATTAATTAATGGAGGGATAAAATGGCTGTAACAATTAATACTGAAACTTGTATCGGCTGCGGTGCATGTGTTGACACATGCCCTACAGAAGCTCTTGAAATGAAAGACAATAAAGCTGTTGTTGATGCAGAAAAATGTGTAGATTGCGGTGCTTGTGTTGATACTTGTCCTGTAGAAGCGATCACATTATAATCAAAGAACTTAACAAATTAAAAGCCGGCTTAATTGTCGGCTTTTTTATTATGGCTACTATTCTTTTATTGACAATATGTGAGCTATTCAGATTTTTCCAAATGTTTCAATATTTATGAAGCACTAATATTATTAATTATTATTTTACAATTTTTATCATAATCTAAATTATGTTTTAATAATTAGGGGAAAGAATTTTATGAAGAATATTAATATTGTAATTGATATTGGAAATACCCATATTGTAATAGGTTTTTATTCCAATACCGAACTCTTATATTCATGGCGGTTAAATACTGATAAAGCAAAAACGGAAGATGAATATTTCAGTATAATCAAGCAATTAACAGATGATCGAAAATTGATATTCTCTCAAATCAATAAAGTTGCGATCTCTTCTGTTGTTCCCGAACTTACCCGAGTATTTTTTCACCTGACAAAAAAATATTTAAAATGTGACGTTGAAATTGTTAATGCATATTCTGAGCTTGGATTAAAATTTCCCGTGGAAGATCCCGATTTTATTGGCGCAGACCTTATCGTAAATGCTTTTGCAGCAATGTCAAAATATAATGCTAATTGTATTATTTGTGATTTTGGAACTGCAACTACGATCCAATTAGTTGGAAAAGACGGTTACTTTTTTGGATCTATAATAGCACCAGGTGTAATTACGTCTGCCAAGAATCTCTTTGATTCAACTGCACTCCTCTCGAATGTACAATTAAAAAAACCGGAGCATCTATTAGGAACAACTACAACAAATGCTTTGCTTTCAGGCATTATCACAGGAAATTCGTTTATGCTGGATGGATTCATTAAAGCAATAAAAAAAGAATATAAATATCTCGGTCCAATAAAAACTATTGCAACCGGTGGAATTGTTGAATTGATTTGTAGTAATTCGAAAGAAATTGATATTATTGATAAAAATTTAACTTTGGATGGTTTGAATCTCATCTGCTGTAAATGAGAAAAATAAATAGATGAATAAAAAAATATTAGTTATCTCGATATTATTATCATTTGCCATTTTGGTGTCTGCACAATATTTCCAACCGGAATTCAATCTAAAAGGGATTGCTAAATTAGAATATAATGAAATAAATGTTTATAAATTTCATAAAGGGTTTTCAATAACAGCATATCCTCATAACAAATTGGGCACTTATCAGATCCAAACGGATAAAGAAATTGATTATGACAGGCAACTTGTAAAACTAACCGTAAAGTTAAATGAAATTGAACTTTACCCGCCAATATACATATCGCTTGAGAACTTTAACCGTAACGCATTCCATGAGTATTTTAAAACAGAATTGCTAAAAAAATGTAGGGAATTTATGGGAGATGAAGATCGTGAACAAAGTGAAGGTCTTATCCCTGAGATAATTATCAAATTACCCAAAATTGCACTACCAAGATCTATACGCAGATTTATGGGTAATAAAGCAGGAAGATTGAATCTTAACGGAAGTCAGAGATTAACATTTGCTGGGAGAAGTACTCGTCGTAGTGATCCAGGAGATGAAAGAGATAATAGTACCAAATTTACTCCGGAAATGCGACAAGATCTTGGCTTACGTCTCCGTGGAACGATAGGTGAAAAAATTCATGTAAATGTAAATCATCAATCTACTTCAGATTCTGATGTAATGCCAACGCCATCAGAGATGAATATTAATTATGAAGGCAATGAAGATGAAATTGTAAGAGCAGTTGATGGTGGTAATATTTCACTTGCGTTATCTGGTTCAAAATTTATAAGCTATAGTGCTTCTTCTGAAGGTCTTTTCGGGATAAAAACCCAATTTAAAGCTGGGAATTTAAACGTTACAACGATCATAGGTAAAGATGAAGCACAAAAGAACACTCAAACATGGAAAGGTGATTCTCAAGCAGATTCAACTGTTATCAGAAGTAATGCTTTCGTTCCTAAAACTCATTATTTTATTGATCAACCTTCTGCATTATATTCACTTTATGATGACACAGATGGTATAGAAGGTATTGACTATCCAATGGGTTGGAAAAATAATGCAATTAGACTAGATGAACTTACTGGTAAATGGTTACTTTCAGAAAGTGGTTGGTACTTACGTCCTGATCCTGATGAGGAACTCAACGTCTATCTTGATGATGGATCTGCCAGTAATAACACAATGACAATTGATGGAGTGAATTATATCAATCCTGAAGAAACATACAATTTTGATATTCTGTTAGAGGGAACTGATTACCTTGTTGATTGGGATGCCGGTATAATTACTATGACTTTACCTCAAGGAATAAATAGGATTTATTCTATTGGGATCATATATACCAGTAAAGACGGAGTTGCGGTTGGTAATAACTTAGAATTACCTATACAAGCAAAAATGCTTCGAATAAGAAATCAAGATGCAAGTGCTGAAAATTACTGGAATTTACAAGTTAGGAATATTTATAATCTTGGAATGCAGAATATAAAAAGTGAAGACTTCGAGATGAACGTATATACAATGCCTGCTGCAAGCACAATTCCAGATTACAATGCACCAGAAGAAGTTACAACAGGTGATGTTCAAACACTTAATGAATATTTGAGATTGGACAGTAATAATGATCTCAAGATCAATGGTGAAGATGCAGCAATTAATCTTGAATTTGGTTATGTAAATTTCCCATTTATAAGACCATTCTATTCATTACATGATTCAATAATCTATCTGGAAGACAGTGTCCCATCAAATGAAATTAATAATTTCATTTTTGTTAAAGGTAAAATTGGTAGAGAACAAGTTTCGCTGGGTAGGATGAACATTTTACCTGGAAGTATTATTATTAAGATAGGAGCAGATAAAAGAAAACTGGTAGAGAATATTGACTATATTGCGGATTATGATTTTGGACTGATCACATTTCTTACAAGTGATGCAAAAGATTCTGAAATCGAGATTTTGATTGATTACCAGTTCAAACCTATTTTTGCTATGGATAATAAAACTATTCTTGGAATGCGCGCAGATATGGAATTCAATGAGAATATTAAGCTTGGCGGAACTTTCGTTTATCAATCTGAGAAAGTAAGAGAAGATAGACCAAAAATCGGTAATGAAAATAGAAGTATTATTCTTGCTGATATTGATGGAGAAATTGATTATGAATTACCGTTTATGACTAAATTCATAGATTGGCTTCCACTTATAAAAACTGATTCCAGATCATCCGTAACTCTAACGGGTGAAGTTGCGATGAGCCTTCCACGCATCTATGGAAGTGACAAACAACATGATAAAAAAGAAGCATATCTTGATGATATGGAAAGCACTATGGAAATGTATCCTCTTGGAATTACCAGAGGTACTTGGTCATTTGCAAGCAGACCGGCTGAAGAACCAGCTGGGAATCTAATTGATTTTGGTAAAGCACATATTAATTACTACAATCCAAATGATGTGTATGCAAGAGATGTTTATGATCCAAATTCTTTAACCGAAAAAGAGGAAAAAGAAAAAGTAACTTTATTAGCATGTAAAATCAATCCTCCCAATATTGGAATGCCTGGAACGAATATGAAATATTGGGCAGGTGTAATGAAATATATTGGTAATGAAGTAGATTTTTCCGTAAAGAAGTATATAGAAATCCTTGCGAAAGTAGAGACACTTAATTCTAATCAGGAAGACAAACCCGTGATTATGCATATTGATCTGGGAAAAATGAGTGAGGACTTTTATCGCCCTGGAGAAAATCCAGCACCTGACAAAGAAGATGGACTGGTAGAAGCTGATGGTATTCTGGACGGTGGTGAAGATATCGGTTTAGATAATATAAGAACCGGGAATCCCGGTGATGACTATGATGATAATTTCGATAATGAGAAAATAATAGTAAACGGTGCTGAAGAATATCCTTATATTAATGGGACCGAAGGTAATAATAAACTCGATTCTGAGGATTTGAACGATAATGGTCTTCTGGATGAGGATAATATTTATTTTGAATATTCTGTTAGTTTAAACAATGGTGAAGAATTTATGGAAAGTGAATTTAATGGTTGGAAATTATTCCGGATTCCTATACATAATATTGATAATTATAGAATAATAACAGATAATGCCAATAAAATTCCAAATATAAAAAAAATTAATTTCTCTCGTATCTGGTTTGAAGTTGAAGATAGTGTAAGAGTTCGAATTGTGAATCTTGATATTGTTGGAAATAAATGGGAAGAAGGATTTATTAAAAACGAGGATGGCACAGTTGCTACTAATAATAGTGAAATCATGCAAGTTGGTATAGCAGATAATCAATCGGGGCAACATTATATACCAGCTCCACATACTGCCATTGAAGAGAATGGTGAAACTACACTTGAGCAATCATTGACTATAGATTACAACAATATGGAAAGTAAAAAACATGGTATAGTAACTCAGGAATTCATAGATCCATATAATCTTCTTTCATATAATAAAATTAGATTTTGGGTATATGCTGAGAAACCGGTCGAAGGTTATTTTCCAATAGAGCAGGATTCTTTAATAATCCGCATTGGTGCTGATTCGTTAAATTATTATGAAATAAAACAACCATTGGATCTGCAAGAATATAATACTATTATGAATGAAGATGGCTGGAGAGAGATAGAAATATCATTCTCTGAATTTACTCAATTAAAAAATCTTAATAGTAACGATAATGTAAGCTATTATCTTGGGGATATTAAACTTTCTAAGGTTGGAAATCCAAGTCTTTCGGATATTAGAGAAATGTCGCTGGGTGCTGACGCTTCAAATCAATTCTCAGGAAGAATTTACTTTGATGATATCAGAGTAGCAGATCCATATGAAGATTTAGGATTTGCAACCAGTGCCAATTTTACAACCAATTTTGCAGATCTATCTACATTCTTTGTCGGTCTCGATTTTAGATCAGAGAATTTTCAATCTTCAGCTAGAAGAACAACCAATGTATCATATATTGAACAGACAAGCCTGGATATTACGAACAGAATAAATTTGAATAAATTTTTACCTGCAGATTGGGGATTTAAGATTCCACTTAATTTATCCAGAACGCAATCAATTGGAATACCAAGATTTAAATCAGGTTCCGATATCTTAAGGAATGATCTTCTGACTGAAGATAAAGAGCGTGAGACAAATAAAAACCTGTCATATCGTGCAGAAATGACATTAAGTCAAACCAATACACCAAAAAGTAAAATATTAGCATATACAATAAAGAACACCACGATTAGTGGTAATATTCAGAAAACACTATTAACAAACGCAACTCGAGCAGATACCACAATATCATATTCACTTAAACATATTTATAGTTTTACAATTCCCAAAGATAAAATTGATATTGGATTGTTCTCAAATTATAAATTCCAATTCTTCCCGCATTCGATATCTAACACGTTAACTTTCCGGAATACTGAACCATCAGCATGGCGTTGGGATACTTACACCGATTCTATTCCACACTGGGTTCCCAATACAAATTCATTTAAAACCCGTACATTTGATACATCATCCGCTGTTGATTATAATATTTTTAGTGACATTTCACTTTCATATAATCTTACAACTAAACGTGATCTTATTTTAAAAAACTATTGGAAAGGATATAATATCGGGCAAGAGAAAGAAAGAACTCAAAAAGTTTCTGCCGATTTTAATCCAATATATTTTGATAAAATATTCAGTTTTAATACGAATGGATCAGTTACTTACGACGAGGACCATATAAAATCAGGCATACAAGACACACTGTATTATAAAGGTAGTATTAATAGGCAAATTAGCGGAAATTTTGTTTTCAAGAATCAAAATCTGTTAAGTAGTTTTGCTAATTGGCTTGATCAAAAATTTGCTCAATCTTCTATTAAAAAAGAAAAAACTGAGCAGGAAAATAATTCTCTTGAACAAGAGAAGGAAGACAATGCGTTTGATGATGAAGAGTTACAGAAAGAACCTGATGGATCAGAGATTGGCGGAAAAGATGATTCTGGCGAACCAGAAAAAGAAAATGAAAAAGCTCAAAGTGAGCTTGAGAAAGAACCTGATCAATCGGACACACCAGAGAGAAAAAGAAATCTTTTTTCTTCAATGGTAGGTTATATCAGCGGATTGAGTAATATAAGTGTTTCTTATAATAATTCTTATCGTACAACATTCGAAGATAGATCAGAACGTCCTGACTTTCTTTATCAGTTAGGTCTACCTCATATTCTTGATGAGGAGGGAGATGATAAAGAGATAATTCTAAAAACAGTTACTGATAAATATTCAACTTCGGGTAGCTTACCGATCATAAGAAATCTAACAACAAATTTTGGTTATTCAAGAGAGACCACAAAAACATTCAGTAATACGGATAAACTAAGAATATCTACAATCTTTCCAAATGTATCTCTAACTCTTACTGAATTTGAGAAGCTCATCCACGCAAGTAAAATACTTACCAGCTCTCGTCTTACAAGTAGTTATGTTTATTCTAAAGTTCAGAGTGGCGACATCGATTTTAAACAAGCTGATACTGAACAAAACCGTATTAATTTCACACCATTACTTTCATGGCATGGGAATTGGGTTTATAATGTTACAACTAGTCTCTCTATAAATTACTCGGATTTAAAAGATATCAGCCATCGTGTTAACTATGATGATATCCGCCATACTATTACTCAATCTATGGATGGTAATTTATCTTGGTCATTTTCGAATCCCAAAGGTGTAAAAATATTATTTTTCAAACGTACAAATATGAAAAATGAGTTCACAACTGATGTGAGTTTCAACATGGGAACGGAAAAAACAACAAGAAAAGGACAAGAAGACGAAATTGATGAAATTGATAAAACATCATATGGTGTTATACCTGGTGCATCTTATAAATTTAGTAGAAGTATTACAGCAGGACTTACCAGCGAATATGAGTGGACAGAAGATAAGAAACGAAAAACAAGTTCTTCAATGTTCCGGCTTAGTATCTGGATCGAAATTATATTCTAACAACTATTACCAAGTTAACGGGTAAGCATTTTACTTGACATCAAGTTATTCCATTCCTTAAAAAGTATATCTAAATAAGGAGAATTCGATGGTAACTAAAACGCAAAAATTCAGATTAGGCATTTTTATTACCGCAATATCTGTATTAATGATTATGTTCCTAATTATGGTAGCCGGTACAAAGATCATGGAAAAACGTGATATATATTATATTCGATATCAAAATACATCGGTTACGGGACTTCAAATTGGCGGACCGGTTAAATATCGCGGTATTGGAATAGGAAGAGTTGATGAAATCTTCATTGATCTTGAGAATATTACTGACATTATTGTAACAGCGAGTATAAAATCGGGAACCCCAATAAAGAGTGATATGAAAGCTTCCTTGATCCCAATCGGAATTACGGGCTTGGTTCAAGTTGAAATAACAGGTGGAACTCAGGAAGCAGAGTTGTTAGAATCAGGTTCATTCCTTTCGGCGGGTTTATCTACTTTTGATAGTATTTCAGGGAAGGCTGAGATACTTGCTAATAAGTTCGAAATACTCCTTAATAACTTAAACAACATTACAAATGAAGAGAATACAAAACGGCTAAACAATATTATTGCAAACGTAGATACAATAATCAATATGAATCAAAATTCAATTTCAAATACCGTTTTAAGTTTAGAAACGATCACGGAAGATTTTGAGCAAATAGCAGAAAGTACAAAATCTCTTTTGATAAGATTAGATACGATCATGAAATCGGGTCAAGTTGAGAAGATAATTACAAATACAGAGAAAATAACTTCCGAGCTTTCTGATTCGGGTCTGAAATTGCTTATTGCAGATATCCATAAACTCACAATTGATGCAAATAATGCAATTTCCCACATCGATGCAACTCATCTTGAAAGCAGGCAGGATCTGCTCGATACGATTGAAAGCCTGAAAGAAACAATAGATTATTTAAACGATTTTTCCAGACAGATCAGTGAAGATCCATCATTGCTTATAAGGTCAAAGAATTGAGAGGAGAATTTAATATGAAAAAAATAATTGTTCTTAGCTTATCGATCATTTTTTTATTTGGCTGCATGGCAAGAAATATAATTCCCAGAAATTACTACATTCTTGAATATTATTCCCATTCCGAAAAAGATGAACTTAAGTTGAATGAACCCTTCAATCAATCTGTTTACATCGAAGATACGAAAGTTCCTAGAACCTATAACAGAAAACAGATTGTAGTCCGTCATTTTGGTCCTCGAATTACCTATTCTGATAATAATCTTTGGGGTGTAAAACTCACGAAAATCATTCCTAATCTATTAAAGAAACGGTTAGATAGTTACAATATGTTCAAGAATACACAAAGAGAATTATTTAGTTCAACACCAGATTACATTATTGATACAAGCATAAATAATATTGAAATGTATATTTCCGAAACGCTTTATCAGGCAAGGTTGGATATCGATTTCATATATAGGAAAAAGGATACAGAAGAGCCGTTAATAACTCATTCTGCCAATATTGAAAAAGTGTTGCTTAAACAAGATTTTGATACTTTTGCTCAAACAATTAACGAAATACTTTTAGATGAGATAGATAAATTTTCAGCAAAAATAACTATTCTGAATACTTATGGTCAGCAAGCACCTGTTACACAAGAAAATATCCCTTTAGAGATCGATCCTTTACTTGTTAAAATACTAGATTCTGAAGAAGATAATAGTGGGAAGGGATTACTTTTAGTACCAGCGATCACTGGAACAGAAAATGAACCTTATTATAAAGTTCATGACAAATATGGTTATGAGAGATCTGCCAAAATTGGAGGAGACTTACCATTGATGGAGGGTACTTATTCTATCGAATATGGCTCAGGAAATCAAGATCAAAAAATGATTCAAAAGGATATTAAAATTCACCCGCGGTATAAAACAATTGTGGAACCTGATTGGGGTTGTTTGATAGTTGAAATTATTGATGAAAGTAGAAACTTTGCTAAAGTTATTTATGAGATATTTGGTTTAGAAGACGGAGAAAGTTTTGGTAATGAATTTCCAGCAGAAGTAGAACTTGGTGAACAGGAAAAGGTCTGGGTTTTAAAGCCCGGGTATTATAAAATAACCATAAATAATGAGCCATTCAATACTTACACCGATTTCACAACAGTTCTTATCGAAAAAGGTAGTGTTCAGAAAATGACAATTGTTATGGAAACTGATGAAGAAGGGAATCCAACCAATATGGCAGGAGCAGGAATTTTAGAAGAGAGTTTTTTTGCAGCATCTTTAGAACCATTTAAGCTATCAAGTGCAATTCATATAAATGGGAATTTTAATAGCGACAATGAGTTAAATGAAAATGATCCTGAAGTTACAATAACCATGAATTCGCAATTAGAAAACCACCTTATTTATGATAGAGATCCACTCTATTATAATATGAAAAGTATAATTGATCTGGGTGTATCGAAAACAACAGACACAGATTTCAGACTTGCTTCAGATGAATTTGATCTTAAAAATACAGGAATATATTATTTTGTAAAGGATCTTGGCTTCTATGGAAGATTTGATGTGAACTCACATTTTTTTGATGAAACACAATATTGCTCTGAAAAATTCTATTACCAAAAATTTGATGAAAATGGTGTTACAATTGGAGATAGCATTTTATCCGGTGAGATAAACATTAAATCATCTTTTTTCCCAATAGAATTAAAGGAAGGAATTGGTATTAATTATAGAATTTTGAACCTACCTAGAGCGGATTTAAGCTTTAGAGCTGGGTTTGGAATCAGACAGTTTTTCAATAGAAATGTTTTTATTTATGATCCCTCAGAAACATTTGTTGATAATGATAACATTGAACACAGAAAGTACTTTGAATTAGCTTCGACAAATACAACGGGAACAGAATTATCACTGGTCGGTAATTTCCAGCTTCCTTTTAATCTAACCTATGCGTCTGATGCAGATTTCTATTTCCCATTTGATAAAAATGATGAATATACATTTGAATGGGAAAATTCTTTTAACCTGAATTTATTTAAACATATTTCACTCGATTACAAATTTAATTTGAAAAAATTAGGAAAAGATTCTGGAATTGATTATTTTGTTAAAGAGCATAGTTTGTTCTTAAGAGTAACCTATTTCTTGAGATAATATGGAATATAAAACACAGTCATTATTCTTTGATGAAGAGCTTACAAAGTATACTGTACCTGCTTTGAATGAAATATTTTCCAAATACAGAGATAAAACGATCACTTCGATTGATCTACAAAAAATTACAAAGATCGATAGTGCAGGCATTGCTTTTATAGATGAGATTATATCACAACTGGAACTTGATCCGAATAATTCACTATCGATGAACGAGATGGTAAAAACTGCTTATGACACATTTACATCGGCAGAATTAACTTCCACCCAAGCAGAGAAAAAATTAGATTTTTTTACTCAACTTGGTTTGGGAGCAGTAAATTTTATTAATTCTTTAAAAGAAGGAATATACCTGATTGCAGATATTTTCTATTGGTCATTTGTAGGTATATTCAATAAAAAAGGACAACGAAAAGGATCTGTTATTCATCAAGCTATTTTCATCGGAGTGGATGCACTTGGGATAATTGCCCTACTCTCAATGATATTGGGATTGATACTGGCATTACAATCCGCTGCACAATTACGACAATTTGGGGCAAACATATTTGTTGCTGATCTCATGGCGGTATCTATGGTCACAGAGATGGGACCCATTCTCACAGCTATAATTCTGGCAGGCAGAAGCGGATCGTCAATTGCTTCAGAGATAGCTACAATGCAGGTTACAGAAGAAATTGATGCTCTAAAAATGATGGCCATAAATCCGATAAGATATGTAGTGGTTCCAAAATTTCATGCCATCACAATATGTATTCCACTTTTGGTAACAGCTTCAACCTTGATTGGAATTTTTGGTGGTCTCATTGTAGCCGTAACATATCTTGATCTAAGTGCAACCGTTTTTATTAATCGAGTATTTGAAGTTCTTACTTTAAGAGATGCAATAATTGGATTGGGTAAGAGTTATTTTTTTGCGTGGGTTATCGTAATAATTGGAAGTTACTATGGATTTAATGTGAAAGGTGGTGCAGAAGGTGTTGGAAAAGTTACAACACAGGCAGTTGTTGCTTCGATCTTTTGGATAATTATATTGGATGCGATCAATAGCTTGATCTTCTATTTTAATGTATGAAAAAACCAATAATTTCGATTAAGGATTTAGTTGCAAAATATGGTGAAAAAACCATATTAGAAAATATTTCTGTAGATATTTATCCTCAGGAAGTAACTGTTATCCTGGGTAGCAGCGGTTGTGGAAAAACCACATTGATCAAAAATATACTTAAACTTTATCAGCCTTTTTCCGGGTCAGTTAAGATATTCGATAAAGAAGTAACCTCAATGGATGAACAGGAATTTGATGATATCCTCAGTAAAGTTGGAATGCTTTTTCAAAATGGTGCACTTCTGAATTCTTTAAGTATTTTTGATAACGTAGCAATTCCTTTAGAACAGCATACTAAATTATCAAAAAGTGTGATTGAAAAGATGATAAAAGTAAAACTGGATCTGGTTAATCTTGGTCATGCTATCAATATGGTACCTTCAGAACTTTCAGGCGGAATGAAAAAAAGAGCTGCTTTGGCTCGTGCGATCGCTCTCGATCCTGATATCCTTTTCTGTGATGAACCCTCTGCCGGTCTTGATCCGTTAACAAGTGCATCTCTTGATGATCTCATACTGAAATTAAAAAATCTACTTAATATGACAATCTTAATTGTAACTCATGAACTTGCCAGCATTTATAGAATAGCTGATAGAATTATTTTTCTTGATAACGGGAGATTGTTATTTAATGGGACATTAGAGGAAGCAAAACAAACAGATATTCCCGAAATAAAAACATTCTTTGAAATAGGTAAATTTTAATATTTATGGCAGAGAATAAAAAAAAGTTTCTGTTAGATGAAAATTTGGGTAAGCTGGCAAAATGGCTACGTATGCTGGGCTATGATGCCGCTGTTTACAAAAGCATCAGTATTGAGAAAAAAATATCTCTTTGCAAAAAAGAACGCAGAGTGTTTCTAACAAGAAGTAAAAAAATAGCTAGAAAAAAGGAGAAATTTTCCAGAATATTGATAAGAACAGAAAAATATGATGAACAATTACAGGAAATCATGCATTTAATTGAATTTGACAATGAAATGTTATCTTCACGATGTTTAGAATGCAACTATAAATTACAAGAGTTACAAGTAGAAAAAATTAAAGATATAATTCCTGAAAATGTAAAACACAATTTCTCAAATTTTAAAATATGCAGAAAATGCGGAAAGATTTTTTGGAAAGGTTCACATTATAGTATTATGAAAAGCAAACTTAAGAATTTATTGACAACATAAATTCAAAGAATAAAAAAAATGATTAGTGTCTTGAAAAAATTTCATCTTTTCATGAGAAAAATGGTATATTATTGTAATGCATGATGGAAATTATAGCATTATCAAAAAATAAAATCTAAATGCAAAAAGAATTATTAATGTTAAAAAAAATATAAAGGGTATTTTTATGAACAAAACTAATAATATAAAAATCTTCAAATTAAGGAATCATATCTTTGATTATGCATGGGGATCTAAGACATTTATCTCACATTTATTAGGGAGAGATGAGGCTTCTCAAGAACCGCAAGCAGAACTGTGGATGGGGACTCACTCTGTCGCTACTTCGCGCATTATGGCAAATGGTAAAGAAGAATCATTATTAGAGATCATTAATCAAGATCCTTATAAAATGTTGGGTAAAAAAATAGTTGATAAATTTAATAACAGTTTACCATTTTTGTTTAAAGTCCTTGCTGCTGCCAGCCCTCTTTCCATTCAGGCTCATCCCAGTAAAGCTCAAGCAAGAAAAGGATTCAAACTTGAAAATAAAGAGAATATTCCACTGAATTCCCCAGAACGAAATTATAAAGATGATAACCATAAGCCCGAACTTATTTGTGCTTTGACAAATTTTGAAGTAATGTGTGGATTCCAACCTTTAAAAGAAATTGTAGATAGAGTTAAATATCTACAGTTAGAAAATCATATTCCCCGTATGAAAGAATTGAAGGCTGACCCTTGTGCACGAAATTTAAAAAAAATGTTCTTAGAACTGATGAATAAACATAATGATAACCAAACTAAAAAAGTTAGTATTTTAATAAACAAGATTATTGAATTTGAGCCAAGAGATGAAAATGAAGTATTGATATTTAGATGGATAACAAAACTGGCAGCGATTTATCCAAAAGATATGGGAGTTTTTTCTCCTCTCTTTCTTAATATTGTGACACTTAAACCGGGTGATGCGCTTTTCATAGATGCCGGTGTGTTACATAGCTATTTAAATGGCTGTGGAGTGGAGATCATGGCAAGTTCGGATAATGTTTTACGCGGAGGGTTGACCCCTAAAAAAGTTGATTTGCTAGAATTGATAAAAATACTAAAATTCGATAATGATGGATTAAAAAAGATTCAACCAATAATTAATAAAAACGAATATATTTATCAAACTTCAGCTAAAGAATTTCAACTTTCTAAAATTAGATTAGATAATGATGAACCATTTGTAAATGCTAATATTTCAAGTGCCGAGATCATTCTGTGTACAGAGGGTACAGGATCAATAACGTGGTTAGATTCTTCACTTGAACTGAAAGCAGGAGAATCTGTCTTTGTTCCCTATGCAATTACAGAATATGTCATAAATGGTTCAATTGAGTTGTTCAGGGCTGTCGTTCCAATATGAAGAAATAAGAGAGCAATAATTGAAACTTAAAGAACTATTAAAATTAATGAAAATGCCAATCATTATTACCAGCATTGTGATCATCCTTTTCTCCATATTGTCATATTTCTTTGGTTTTCAGTTGACTTTAGCGAAAAATACGAACCTCGCCATGCGGATAATGTATGCTTTAATCTATCAGTTGGATATCACCCATCATCTCACATTTGCCACTTTCTTTACAAGCTTTGTGATTTTGCTCTGTGCAACTGGTTTCTTACACATCGGCTGGGGTAACAGGGAGAAATTGAAGATTAATTCTACCCGACAGGGAATTATCAAATTATTTAGTGTGATCATGCTCTTCTTTGCCAGCAATGAGATCTTAGGGTTAAGTGATCAGTTGGGCAGGAAACTGGAGTATGCAATGGGTTTTTCTAGGTTATTTATATATCTGCCTCTGATCTTAACAGGGATTCTAATATTCATTTTACTATTCAGTCAATTGATCAAGAATATCAGGACTGTAAAGAAAAGAGCTATAGCTAATCATTATTTTAAATCAGTTATTTTATTAGCTTTGACCTACTTAATTTTTATAGTTAGTGATAGATATCTGTCGGGGTCTGGATATTCGATAAATGTAATTCTTTATATTGAGCAATTCATAAAATTAGGAATGATCTATTATCTGTATATTCTTATCCTTAAAATTACAGATAATTATAACTTGTAAGAACCTTCATAATTTTCTCATGATCAAAAAAAAGGCGATTAATAAATCGCCCCTACATATTTGCATCTAACCTAAGTTCATTTCTAAAATGTTGTTACATCCACAAAGTTGAAATCATCGATAAGCAAGGTTGGGACTTTTGCGTGAAAATCCTGTTGAACAACCGGCCCCATTGCTAGAATTCGTTTGGTTGCATCATGCAGAATTTCGTTCCAGCGGAAATTAGTTACCGATTTCTGAATCTTTCCATCTTCAAAGTAGAGTACTCCATCCCTGGTTAATCCGGTCCATTCACCAATCTTGCGATCTATAGGACGAATATACCAGAAATTATTAACGATCACACCGCGTTTCACCATTTTCATCATATCAGCTTCAGATGTATCACCGCCTTCTACTATTACGTTGTAAGGACGCAGAGCTTTCAGATTTTTCTGCTTGGCATAATATCTGGTTGCACTCATATTTTTGAGCACTCCATTCACGATCCAATCAATGTTTTCAGCAGGTACACCACCGCCTAAGAATTTAGCAGCATTTAAATCAGGATCATCCAAGCTGGAACGGAAAGTGAACTTGTCTCCAAAGAATTTTTTGCCGATCTGATCTGTGAAAGGTGTATGTCCTTCATCTGCTGTGCGACGATCAAAAGTCCAGATAAGATATCGCAACCAGTTCAGAACAGCAGCTGGACGCAGAATCACTGGGATTTTTCCTTTCTCAATTTGTACAGGATTACTAAGTCTGTCGAATTGTGTATTCAGCTGATCAATAAGAGCAGGGAAATTGAGTTTAGCATGATTTTTTACAGATCTGGAGACTTTAGTTTCCACACCTTCTTTTTTCATAGTCATGGAATGCGAAAAAGTGGCTGAATTATCAAAACCTTTGAAACCATTCTTAGTTGTGAGCATGGTGTGATCTAGACATTTTTCTGAAATCCCGGAAAGTTTTGCATTCTTCTTCTTAGCGTTTTCCACACATATTTTAATGTCATCTACAATTTTTTCAACCGAAAGATCAGCAGTATTTTGAGAGTAATTATTAACATCTGGGAGTTTATGAGCTCCTTCACTTGGCATGTTTTCAGGATCAGGCTGATTTAACTTTGCCATACTTTCGGCAGTTTTGATCAGGTATTTCAAAGAATCTTCATCCAAATTGTTTCCAGATGCCTGGCCATTTTTGTTGTCAAAATCAACACCAAGGCTTACATTAAGTTTGTTGCCTGTGATGTGTTGTGTTATTCCATTCTGAGCAAAACGAGTCAGCAGATCTTCCGAGCCAGTAACACTAAAAGAGAAATCATTAGCTTTCACATTTTTGCGAATGAATTCCGCAGCTTTTTGCATTTCTTGTTTGGTTATCATTGGGAACCTCCTACACGGATATTACGAAAACGGGCTAATGCTCCGCCATGCGTCATCCTGCCACGTTGGCCGGGCTGACCCTTACCACAATTGGTTACACCAAACGTTTGGAAGAATCGCTTATCACAAATGGCATCGACGCTGTTCCAAAATTCCGGATTATTGGATTTGTATAAAATCTTTTTAAGCGGTCTTGTTTTCTTTCCGTTCTTGATTTCCCAGAACATATCTCCGCCAAACTGGAAGTTCACTCGATGCTGATCAATGGAAAATGAACCACGACCTTCGATATAAACGCCATCTTCTGTATCTGCGATCAATTCCTGAGGAGTGAGTGGATCTTTGCCTGGTTCAAGATAAAGATTGGGAATTCGGTTGATGGGAAAATCAAAATAATTTGTTGCCCTGTTGCAGCCACGACTCATTTCCAATCCGATGAGTGGGGCAGTAGCACGAGTGTTGCCATATTCATTCAGAATTCCGTCTTTGATAATGTACCATTTCTGGTTGGGAACTCCATCATCATCGTAACCGGCTGTGGCAAGACCGCCTTCAAGTGTATTGTTGGCTACAAAATTAACGATTTTAGAACCATATTGGAAGTTGCCGAGTTTCTCTGGTGTAGCAAAACTGATACCGGCAAAATCTGCTTCCCAGCCCAGAACACGGTCTAGTTCAGTGGGGTGTCCCACAGATTCATGCATTGTGAGAGCTATATGATTGGGATTGAGCAGTAATGTTTTACGCTCTTCTGCTCCCAGAGAGCCGGCATGAACTTTCATTATCGCTTCTTCTGCTACCTGCTCAGCCTTATCCATCAGGTTTAAACTTTTTACCCATTCCCAGCCTTTGGCTTGTCCGCCATGACTGAAAGTTCGACTTTGGCTGTCCCCTTCGGCAACAGCAGTTG
>Ga0307991_1000160_pt1 | contig 51195 bp, 41 predicted proteins | sample EllFjometagen131_FD_203146 | JGI IMG/M metagenome (GOLD analysis project Ga0307991, IMG submission 203146) | Marine microbial communities from Ellis Fjord, Antarctic Ocean - #131 | ecosystem: Environmental > Aquatic > Marine > Unclassified | place: Southern Ocean | collected 2014-10-08 | reverse complement strand
TGTCTACAATGACAATTAGTGTTGTCCTGGATGAATAGATTCTCCCTCACAGCTAATCCTGAAATTACGAAAATACCATAAATTTAATATTATATTAAAAAATACATAAATAGTGCTTGCCATCAACCCTGTTGTAGATTATTTTTTTATCAAATCACATAAACATTGAGAACGATAACTATAGTCCTGTTATGAACTTAGAAAACATGGGGAAGCTTTATGATTCAAACACAAAAATCCAAAGCCCGCTTATTTTTTACCTATCTCAAAGACAAGACAGAACTCTTCCTCTATGTAAAACCACATGGGACCTCCGGAAGTGAGATGACCTATAGGCGGGCTCCAGGAGATGCTGCTATGAATTTACGTATTCAAGCCATTCTTGATCATGCCCGAGTCAATATTTCAGAAACTGAAATATGGATTCTTCTCTATCCACCTGAGATTCATACAACCACTTTGTACATTCCTTCACATGCTTCCAGGAGCGAAGTGAGAGCCCTTATCCAGGAACAGATCGTTCCCAACTTGTCCTACTCAATCAACTATGATTGGGAAAACTATAAACTTACTGTGCATGAAAATGGACATGGCGAAAATATGGTAACAGTAACCATTCTGGGTAGAGATGTGCTCCCCAGAATTCAAGAGTTACTGCATGAAAATTTTGGTAGAGTAAATTTTATCGGCGACGGCCTGCAATTCTTGAATATTGAAGATACATTTTGCCAGCTATTGCTAGGACAAACTTATGAGATGATACTCCCTTATGATGAGGTGTATTACACCGCAGCTTTCCGATCAGGTCTGCATGTGGAGAGCGCAGTTCTCACCCACGCTTGTTCATCTTCATTTGGAGACTATGAATTGAGTCAACAACAGGTCTACCTGGATATTCGTCAAAAGAAAAAACTGCTTCATCAGCCAAAAATTCAACCAGTTGTACGCTATGCAGAATGGAAACATGCCCGCCTGGCCTCAGCCGCTTTTCCCACCTGGTTTATCGCCAGGAATAGTATGCATCAGCGTGAAAAGGTGAATTTTGTTAATCTGAATCCTGAGGGTATGAATCGTTCGAGCAGGAAAAAATCGGTTAAGAAATTGGAGGCTTTTCACCTACTGGACTAAAACCGACTTGCTGCGAAATTGCTTAATCAGATCACTGAGCGCGAAGGGGGAGTAATAGATATAGAATGATATCAGTGCCACGACTTCAAGAGATAATATATACCATGGCCAGGGTCCCAGGAAGTCAATGATTGATCCGTTAACGGGTTTATGGCATATGAATAGATAATTCCCATCGGTGACATAATTAACTCCCGCAATGAATACCAGATAGATATTCGTAATTCCCATCACCTTCCAGATAGAACGATGGGTAGGGCGCATTCCACCAATCCAGGTCATATAGAGACTGGCAAAGATTAAAATACCATGGGAAAAAAAGAATTGAAAAAAGCGATAGTGGGGGTATCCATAAGCTCCAATATCTGGAGTAATCAGAGCTTGAATAGCACCGCCAAGCCCCCAGAAATATACTAGCTCGTAAATCAGGTAATTCTTGTTAATCATGAGAAATACCGCCAGTACAATGCCAGCACCACAAAGATGTAGCGGGAGCGTAGAGCCTGCATCCCAGGTTTCGATACTTAATTGCCAAATATTTAAACTTAATTCCTGTGTCAGGAGTAAAATGGCAATGATCCAGCGAGTTCGCAGATCTATTTTTGGTTTTGAAAACCAATCTCTGAGAAACCATATCGAGCTAAATATGGCTAATAATATGAGTAGGGATATCCAATGGGGCGGTGAAAAAAAGACAAAGGCATGACCTGGATTTTCTAGTGAGAATGGACCGGTTGTTGAAGTCATTTGGTCACGGCCTGTTTGATTGCTGCATCCCACCCGCCAACCAGGGAATCCCGTCGGCTCTGGGCTATTTCAGGTGTAAAAGTGGTTTTCTGAGAGGCAAAAGATTTTATTGTACGCTTGTCCCAAAGACCCATTCCCAAACCAGCTAAATAGGCCGCCCCCAGAGCCGTTGTTTCAACACAATGGACTCTCTGGACCTCGATCTGTAGTATATCAGCCTGGAACTGCATGAGAAATTTATTTTGTGTTGCTCCACCATCCACAGCCAGTGAGGTGATCTTCGCTCCAATCTCCTTTTCCAGGGTCTTGATGACATCATAAGTCTGGTAAGCCATGGCCTCTAAACTGGCACGTATGATATGGTTCTTGTTAGACCCTCGCGTGAGTCCCGTCAGTAATCCCCTGGCTTCCATGTCCCAGTGAGGCGCTCCCAATCCCGTAAATGCCGGGACGAGATAAACGCCATCATTATCAGACACTGATAAAGCCGCCGCTTCACTCTCGGCTGCAGAATTGATCAGACCCAATTCATCTCTTAGCCATTGAATAGCTGCCCCGGCAATAAAAATGGATCCTTCAAGTGCATAACACGGCTTGCCATCAGGATCGGCTGCCAGTGTTGTGATTAATCCGTATTCTGATTTAATAGCTTCAGATCCTGTATTCATCATGATGAAACAACCCGTGCCGTAGGTATTCTTGGTTTCACCCTTCTGAAAACACTGCTGCCCGTACAAAGAGGCCTGCTGATCCCCGGCCACACCGCGGATTGGAATCCCCTTCAGTTCTGTAATAGCCGAAACGACCCCATAATCATCTGACGAGTTTTTTACCTCAGGCAGTATTTCTGTGGGTACCTGGAGTAGATCACAAAGCTCAGTATCCCAGGTCTTCTCATGAATATTGAATAGCATGGTTCTCGAAGCATTGGAGTAATCTGTTGCATGTACTTCTCCACCGGTGAGCTTCCAGATCAACCAAGTATCGATGGTTCCAAATTTGAGCTTTTGATGAGGATTGATAGATGCGTTGTTCAGAATCCATTGAGCCTTAGTACCGCTAAAGTAGGCATCTAAAGGCAAACCGGTTTTGTCTTTTATCAGATTCCGATGTGGCTCCAAACTTTCACAAATAGATGCAGTCCGTCGGCATTGCCAGACGATAGCATTGTAGACGGGAATACCTGTCTCAGCATCCCAGATGATAGTGGTTTCCCTTTGATTGGTAATACCAATGGCGTCGATGACCTCTGACTGGGATTCAAAAATTTCTCCCACACATTCAACCACCGTTTCCCAGATTTCTTCTGGATCGTGCTCAACCCAGCCCCGTTGAGGATAAAATTGCTGAAATTCATGATAGGTTTTGGCTAGAATCTGCCCCTCAGAATCCACCAGAATCACGGTGGTGCCTGTGGTGCCTTGATCTATAGAAAGGATGGCCATCTATTCTCCATTCAGTGTGCTGGTATCTATCCAGCGAAAAGTAGTTGTGTCACCCTTTGCCTGTCGAAGGGGGAAGATATGAAATTAAAACAATGTGCGATATCGTTTTGAAACAATTTGTTATAGTTGAAAACGGAACGGATTGTCATACTTCAACAGGCTCAGCAAGACTTTCCTCATGTAAAGAATCCAAAATTTTATATATGAGCATTTAGCCAATTGATGATATCAGATTTGACCTCATCCTGCTCGGGCTCATTCAGAATTTCGTGATACAAGCCTTCATATATTTTCAGGGTTTTGTCTGATGAGCTCACATTGGCGTAAAGCATTTTGCTTCCACTCACATCAGCGAGTTTATCAGCAGAACCATGCATGATCAGGATGGGAAGATCAATAGCCTTGGAACGTGCCGTAATGGTTTTAGTGGCATTAAGTAATTCTGCACCTGTTCTGGCCAGGATTCCACCCCGATAATTGAGGGGGTCAGAATCATAGGCTTCCACCACTGCTGGGTCTTTTGAAATATCGGTGCTTGCTAGTTTTATTACGGGCAGCTTGGGGAGAATAGCACTAATGAGACCGGATACTTTTTGAAGAAAGGGTGAAATATCATCACTGACCTTTACAGATGCTGCACTGAGAAGTACTCCCTTTACCTGAGGATTCCTCTCGATGGTAAACAAACTTACAATTCCACCACCCATACTGTGACCCAATAGGAAAAGAGGTAGGTTTGGGTAATTGTGTTGAGTTCTTCCAAGGACTTCTTGCAGATCATTTAGATAGTCTTGAAAAGAGTTGATGTAATTTCTTTTCCCTGAGGATTTACCGTGACCGCGTAAATCAAAACCCACCACGGTATAACCTGCATCCACCAGGGATTGGGCAACATGTGCATAGCGACCAGAATGTTCTGCCACACCATGAGTGATCAGAACCACTCCTTTGGCTTCTTTGCAGGACCAGGTCTGCTCAAAAATATCAAAATTATCTGCTGTTGAAAAAGTTGTCTCAGATGGAATAGATAACACAGTCATGACTTCCCCTTAATACCATATGGTATTGGTTAACCCGATTTTTTTGTGCAATGTGATAGTACCCCAAAAAAGTAATCGCCAATGCCCTATAAAATCAATCGAAAATATCTCGTATTAATAAAGAAATTAGGTATGATGTTATCGCGAAGAAGTGAAGAGACAGTGGGAATCTCCATTCCGAGATTGCTTCATTGCATTCGCAAAGACAGATGGGTTATTTTCTGTCGGGGGAGAGATCTATATCAAGTAAAAATATCCTGAAGACTATTTACTGATAAATCATCAAGTGCCAGTCGGCGAATACCCCTGATGGCAGTTTTTGCTCCTGAGAGAGTGGTAATGACTGGAATTTTATATCTGATAGCAGCACGACCAATGGAGTATTCATCCTCGCGAGCAAGTGCACCCATAGGGGTATTGATGACCAGTTGGATTTCTCCGTTTTTAATGTGGTCTGCTACATGGGGTCGACCTTCATTGACCTTGTGAATGGCCTGGACAATCAAACCATTTTCCCTGAGTACTTCAGTAGTTCCTTGCGTGGCCATGATCTGGAATCCCATTTCCTGAAAGTCACGGGCAATTTCAATGGTGTTTTGCTTGTCATGGTCATTGACTGAAATAAACACGACGCCTTTAGTGGGTAAATGATTACCAGCGCCAATTTCAGCTTTGGCGAAGGCGGCGCCAAGTCTGGTATCCAACCCAATTACTTCTCCTGTGGATTTCATTTCTGGTGAAAGAAACACGTTCTGACGAGGGAATTTATTAAAAGGGAATACCGGTTTTTTAACAGCAATCAAGGCGTGTTTTTCCCGATGCAAATTGAGGTCACTGAGCTTCTTCCCAGCTGCCAGTTGAGCTGCATATTTAGCCATGGGAATATCTGTCACCTTGCTTACAAACGGTACGGTTCTACTGGCTCGAGGATTGACTTCCAGGACGAATACTATTCCATCCTTCATGGCAAACTGAATGTTAATCAGTCCAACTGTCTCAAGTGATAGGGCCAGGTCTTTGGTGTATTGTTCTATGCGTTTCCTATGATTGGGAAGCAGTTGATAAGGGGGAATCACACAGGCTGAATCACCGGAATGAATGCCAGCTTCCTCAATATGCTGAAGGATACCCCCAATGTAAACTTCTTTACCGTCAGAGAGCGCATCCACATCAAATTCAAAGGCATCTTCGAGAAAAGCATCAATCAAGACAGGATGGTCACCACTGACCAGGGCAGCTTGAGCCACATATTTCTTGAGGGATTCTTCAGTATAGACAATTTCCATTCCACGACCTCCCAAAACATATGAAGGTCTCACCAAGACAGGGTAGCCAATTTCATCAGCAACAATAGAAGCTTCTTCAATGGTGAATGCGGTTCCATAGGCAGGGGCCGGAATTTTCAATTTATCAAGGATGGCACCAAATTTTTTGCGATCTTCAGCCAGATCAATGGCTGTCGGATTGGTTCCAATGATCTTTACACCGGCATCTTGGAGTCGGTTGGCAATATTGAGGGGCGTTTGACCTCCAAATTGCACCAGTACACCATCGGGTTGCTCCAGATCCACAATGTTCATCACGTTTTCAAAAGTTAGCGGCTCAAAGTAGAGACGATCTGAGATATCAAAATCGGTAGAGACCGTTTCTGGATTACAATTCACCATAATGGTTTTATAACCCAGCTCATTCAAACCAAAGACAGCCTGAACGCAGCAATAATCAAACTCAAGACCTTGTCCGATGCGATTTGGACCCCCCCCGAGAATCATCACCTTTTTGCCTGCAAGGGCAGTGACTTCATTTTCAGTCTCGTAGGTGGAATAAACATAGGAGGTTCTGGCGGGAAACTCAGCAGCGCAGGTGTCAACTTCCTTAAAAGTAGGTAAAATTCCCTCTGCTATCCTGAAAGCCCTGATCTCGGACTCCGACACATCAAGACGTCTTGCTAATTGTATATCAGAATATCCCCGACGTTTGCATTCCAGGATTTCTTCATAACCCAGTTTTGGAATTTCATCCAGGGCCAGTTCCTGAATTTGATACAGAAACCAGGGATCGATTTGAGTGATCTGATGTAAGGTGTCAATATCAACACCATCTTGAAAGGCCTTCCAGATTTTCACCAGACGAAAAGCTGTGGCAAAACGCATTTTCTTTAGGTCGAGATCACGCCCTGCAACCTTTTTAGGTTCCAGACCTACCAGCCCAACTTCCAGTGAGCGGAAAGCCTTTTGTATACTCTCTTTAAACGTACGACCAATGGCCATGACCTCACCCACGGATTGCATCTGAACACCAAGGATGCCATCAGCTGTAGGGAATTTTTCAAAATCAAACCGAGGTACTTTGGTTACGATGTAATCAATGCTGGGCTCGAAGGCGGCAAGTGTTTTTCCTGTAATTTCATTGGGAAGCTCATCCAGGAGATAACCCACAGCTAATTTCGCAGCAACTTTTGCAATGGGAAACCCAGTTGCTTTGGATGCAAGCGCAGATGACCGGCTCACGCGGGGATTCATCTCAATCACAATCATGCGACCGGTCGCTGGATCAACTGCAAACTGTACATTTGATCCACCCGTCTCAACACCGATAGCCCGCAAACATTGGATGGACCAATTACGCATCTTTTGATATTCTTTATCTGTGAGGGTGAGCGCAGGTGCGACTGTGACAGAGTCACCGGTATGCACACCCATGGGGTCGATGTTTTCAATAGAGCAGATAATGATGGCGTTGTCATTTTTATCCCTCACTACCTCCATCTCAAACTCTTTCCAACCCAGTAGAGATTCTTCAATGAGAACCTCCCCAATGGGGCTGGCAGAAAGACCCTTATCCACCAATTCACGAAATTCTTCATTATTATAAGCAGTGGCGCCACCAGTACCGCCCATGGTAAAGGAGGGCCGAATAATGGCAGGGAAGCCTGTATCTTGGACAAGCTCGAGTGCAGATTCAACACTGTGGGCGAAACCACCCCTGGCAGTATCGATTCCAACGCTGTCCATGACCGCTTTGAATTTTTCTCGATCCTCCGCTTTCTGAATAGCCTCCACATCGGCACCAATGAGTTGGATATTATATTTCTTTAAAGTTCCTTGCTCATCAAGTTTGATGGCCAGATCCAGAGCTGTTTGCCCTCCAACCGTTGGGAGAATAGCATCAGGCCGCTCTTTTTCAATGATGGCTGTAACTATACCGGGAGTCAGTGGTTCAAGATAGGTGGCATCAGCTAATTCTCGATCGGTCATGATGGTTGCAGGATTCGAATTCACCAGAATAATCCGATAACTTTCTTCTCTTAAAGCCCGGCAGGCTTGAGTCCCTGAATAATCAAACTCACAGGCTTGTCCAATGACGATGGGTCCTGCGCCCAGAATGAGGATGGATTTTATATCAGTTCTTTTTGGCATGGGCATCCATCATATCAATAAATTCTTTAAACAAATAGCGCGAGTCGTGGGGTCCCGGACTGGCTTCAGGGTGATACTGTACTGAAAATGCCGGGATGTTTTTGCAGTGCACCCCTTCCAGGGTTTCGTCATTCAAGTTGACATGAGTAATTTCCAGGTGATCTGGAAGGCTGGAAGGCTCAACAGCGAAACCATGATTTTGGCTGGTTATTTCCACCTTGCCACTCAGCTGGTTCCTGACGGGATGATTGGCGCCCCGGTGACCGAATTTTAATTTAAATGTGGTAGCACCGAGAGCTAAAGACAAAATTTGGTGACCCAGACAGATTCCAAAGAGGGGCTTTATATTTAGGAGTTTTTTTACGGTTTCAATGGCATAGACCACGGGTTCTGGGTCTCCAGGACCATTAGATAGAAAGACGCCATCTGGTTCCAGAGCCAGGATTTCTTCTGCAGAGGTTCTCGCAGGGACCACAATGACTTCACATTCATTTGCGGATAGTTGCCTGATGATGTTGTGTTTAATACCCAAGTCCAGTGCAACGACACGATGAGAGTATGTGGTCTGCTGGCTGAGCCAGATCCATTTCTCCTGGCAGGTCACTTCCTGAACCAGATCCTGACCTGTCATATCAGGTACAGTTGCTAATTTCTTCTTGAGTGAGTCTAAATCAAGATCATCACTGCTGATAATGCCATTCATGGCGCCTTCATCACGGAGAATGCGGGTCAGCGCGCGTGTGTCTATACCCTGAATCCCTACAACACCTGCCTCACTGAGATAGTCGTCCAGACTTTGGGTGGCGCGGTAGTTGGAATAGATGGGACTGGCTTCGCGGACAATGAATCCTCTCGCCTGAATTTTATCACTTTCAATATCTTCAGGATTGACACCATAGTTTCCAATTTGGGGAGCAGTCATGGTAATAATCTGACCACAGTAAGAGGGGTCCGTGAGGATCTCTTGATAGCCGGTCGTACTTGTGTTAAAACAGACTTCACCACCGGAGGTACCGATAGCGCCTAAAGAAAATCCTTTAAAGTGGTGTCCGTTTTCCAGCAAGAGGATGGCGGGCTTTTTCATTAAAGTCTAATCTGACTTTTTATTATCGATCTGCAACCCAAAAAATGAGGGAATCGCATGTTTTGGGTAAATAATTAATGAAGTGCCCTTGTTTCGCCTAAAAATATGAGGGAGTTGCAATTTAATAATTCTGGATGAATGATGAATGCCGGTTAATATGAATTGAATTGGGGATGGTGGAGTGGAAAAAATGAAAGTTTATCTCGAAACCCAGCGATTGATTCTAAGAGAATTTACAGAAGCTGATGTTGACAAGCTGGTTAATCTGGATTCAGACCCTGAGGTCACCAGATATATCAATGGGGGGAAACCTACTTCCCGAGAGTACATCATTGAGCAGGTTATGCCCCGGATTATGCAGTATTATTCTGAACTGGACCGGCAGGGGATTTGGGCTGCCATTGAAAAGGGCAGTAGTGATTTCATGGGCTGGTTTCATCTTCGCCCGAATCGTCAAGATGTAGCCGAGACTGAGCTGGGCTACCGCTTAAAGCAAAATTTCTGGGGGCAAGGGGTGGCCACTGAAGGATCCGAAGCGCTGGTAAAGAAGGCTTTTGATGAACTTGAAGTAGATGTAATCGTGGCCATTGCAGACCCAGCCAACAAAGCTTCCCGGCGAGTCATGGAAAAAATTGGTCTCAGCTACGAAAAAGAAATGATGGAACCAGATGGCTTTGTCATCGTGAAATATCGACTTGAACGCAGAGATTATTTCAAGTTATAAATAATGAATCATTGAGAAATATATATGTCCATATTTACAAATAGAATTGAACGCGAAGCAAAGACAGTTGAGGTGATGATTGGTCTCTATTGTAAAAATCATCACGGCTTAAAAGTCGAGGATTGTCCATATTGTTCTGAGCTACAAAACTACGCTCTGGACCGTCTTCATCACTGCCCCTTTCATGAGGGCAAAACATCCTGCAAGAATTGTCCGATTCATTGCTATAAGCCTGGTATCAAAGATGATATCAAACAGGTCATGCGCTATTCGGGTCCGCGGATGATGTTTCGTCATCCTATTTTGACGATGTTCCATTTCAGTGACAATCGTCGCAAAGAACCCCTGACTATTCTGGGACAAACCCAGATAACCAATCTTGATGATGCGAAGGATTGTGACGGTCCTGTCAACTAGTCCAGCTTGAAGAATATCTATGGTGGGGAGTGAGCCACCCAGGAGAGTCGAACTCCTGACCTACGCATTACGAAACTCCGGTACACTGGTCTTGCATTGAATTTGTGACACGGGGATTTTTAGTCCTAATGTCAGCTTCTGTAAGTGGCAGTCTATCAGCGTGTTGCAGAGGTGAGAGGTCTGGCATGTGCAGCAAAGTGATTTTGATTGCACTCTTTTTATCATTTTTAGACAATTTAATGATGTCTTTTCGTAGGAGGTCTTGTCTTTGCTTCTAATGCATTAAATCAAAAGCTACCAAGCATAGCATATCCTCATACGATAAGTAGTGGATATAGTCAACAATCTGCCCCAGTTGATAAATATCAACCCATCAAAATATTCACATCGTGCTCCAAGCTATCATCAAGAAGGTGGATTACCTTTTTTGGCAAAGTTTTACCATCTAATTTAACCCGTTTCAATCCCCGGTTAACTCCATCCGGATTTTCCACCCGAATGTGGTAGCTTGTTTCTCCATCGAGGTAGGTTATTTCATACCATTCCCAATTTTTGGGTATGCAAGGATTTATTTTCAGGGTCTTCCCCGCTCGTTGAAATCCCAGGATAGCCTCCACACCAAGGCGATACATCCAACTAGCTGAGCCAGTGTACCAGGTCCAGCCGCCACGACCCTTGTAGGGAGGCATACTATATACATCTGCAGCCACTACGAAAGGTTCTACGCGGTAGCGAAGCATTTTATCAAATGTATCCGCATGATAGACTGGATTGAGCAAACGGAAGAGAGATTGAGCCAAATCACCTTGACCGAGTTCAGCCAAAGCCCACACTACCCATGTGGCAGCATGGGTGTATTGCCCTCCGTTCTCGCGAATGCCAGGCAAATACCCTTTGATGTATCCAGGATCACGTTCTGTTTTATCGAAAGGTGGTGTGAAAAGCAGGATCATTTGATTATCTAAATTAACAAGCAGATCAACCACAGAGGCCATCGCTTGTTCTGCGCGTTGCGGATCACCAGCCCCGGATAATACTGCCCAAGATTGGGCCAGGGAATCAATTTTACATTCGTCGCTGTTTGCTGAACCTAGTGGGGTTCCATCATCGTAATAAGCGCGGCGATACCAGCTTCCATCCCAGGCATTGGTTTCTAGCGCTTCGCATAATAATTTGGCTTGTTTTCGGTATCTCCTTGCTTGCACCTTGTCATCTGTGAGAACACAAATATCTGCAAAATGTTTCAGCGTGGTGTACAAGAACCAGCCCAACCACACACTTTCTCCCCGGCCTTCAATCCCTACCCGATTCAAACCATCATTCCAATCATGACTACCGATAAGTGGCAAACCATGTTCCCCAGCAGTTTTACCTTTCTCTAAAGCGCGCCTGCAATGTTCGCTAAGTGAGGCAACTTCACCGCTGGTTTCGTAATATCCATAGCGCTCAACTTCATTTTCCTTCAAGACTTCACCATCCAGAAATGGTATCTTCTCGCTCAGAATAGATGTATCTCCCGTCACCTTTGTATAATGGGCGCTGACATAGGGAAGCCAGAGCAAATCATCTGAACATCGGGTTCGCACACCACGACCCGAAGGAGGGTGCCACCAATGTAAAACATCACCCTCTTTGAATTGACGACGAGCTGCATCCAAGATATGGCTACGGGCAATCTCTGGAGCAGTGTTAATCAGAGCCATGACATCCTGCAACTGGTCACGGAAACCATATGCACCACTTGATTGATACAGAGCAGAGCGCCCCCATATCCGGCAGGAAAGTGACTGATACAGTAACCAGCGATTCAATAACAGATCCATAGCCGGATCAGGTGTCTTTACCGTTAGTTTATTCAGGAGCTGATCCCAATGCTGGTTCAGGGCTTGCCAGGCTGCTTCAACCTTAGTGATGCGTTGATATTGTCGGGCTAAGCGCAGGGCTTGTTTCCGGTTTGCCCCCTGTCCCAACAAAAATGAAACTTCTTTTATTTCACCAGGTGCCAACCAAAGTTGAATCTGTAACGCTGCGCAAGGGTCAAGACCAGGCTCGATATTGGCGCTTAAACCCACGCGTCCAAGGGCAGCCGGACTATCATAGCTTCCTGCACGCCCCAGGAATTCTGTGCGGTCTGTTGTTAGTCCGTAGGGTTCACGTGTGGATGTCAAGAAGGCAGTTCGTTCGCCAAATTCGGTGTTATATGGATTCCGAGCTAAAAGCGTATGGGATTTTGTGTCAAACTCGGGGATGATATACGGTGCCATCTCTTCTCTGTTCGTACCCAACACCCATTCGGCATAATATGTTGCGGTGACACGTCGGGTGCGACTCAAGGTATTTTCAAGGCGGAGTTGGACAATTTTTACAGGCGCATCAGGAGCAGCAAATAAACGCAAATGTTGATTGAGGCCGTGGCTGTTATGATCGAAAATTGAATACCCAATTCCGTGGCGAATTAAATGCGGGGCATCTGCACCAGCAGGTAATAGCGTGGGTGACCAAAAATGACCCGTTTCCTCCTCACGCAGATAAAGAGCTTCACCTGGCATATCTAGCACCGGGTCATTATTCCATGGGGTTAACCGATTTTCGCCGCTGTTCAACGCCCAGGTAAATCCAGAGCCTGCCTCAGAGACAGTGAAGCCAAATTCAGGGTTGGCAATCACATTAATCCACGGATTAGGTGTCGATTTCCCAGGTTCTAAGTAAATTACATACTCACGCCCATCTGGGCTAAAGCCTCCCAGACCATTATCAAAAAGCAAGTTTTCGGGTCGGTCAAGTGGCTGAAATAGCTGCTCATCTTCAGGGAGCACAATCGTAGATGCGAAATGTGGCAACTGTACTGGTTTTCGCTGTAACGTTCTCAACTGATCTATGAGTGCACCCTCATGGGCGTTCAGTGACACTCGGGCAGCCGTTTCTAAAAGCACACGTTGATCGCCACTCATCTGATCCGCGCGTACAACAAAGATACCACCATGGCGGTTCAGCCAAACATCATCACTATTTTGGCTGAGCAATTGATGCAGGCGGTTGTGCAATTCTTGAGAATAGCTAGTGTCTTGCATATTAAGAATCACCAGATCTATTTTGATGTTTCGTTTGCGCCAGTAGGCGTGCGCATGTAAAAGGTCACTCACTAAACCAGTATCTTCCTGATTGCCAATGCTCGTCAAGAGGATTGGATAATCGCCAGAAATTGCAAATGGCCAGAGACTTTCCTGCCCGTTCTGGTTACTTGCTAAGGTGGAAAGATCTGCTCGCAACGCCGCGTTGGGGTATAACAATGCTGAAAGTAATTGCTGGTAGAGCTTGATTTCCCGGCTTGTGAGATCAAGCTGATTCAGTTCCCGCTCGCTGGTATAGCGTGCCTCATCAAAAGCTCCCTGAACGCGAGGCCAATTTTGATAGCGCTGCCCTAGGTCAAGGGCTTCTTGGCGAGATTTGGTAATCAGGCTAATAAATGCAATCCTGGTATTCGTACTTGATTCTGAAAAAGATAAATTGGTATCTATAGCCTTGGCCAATGGTTCCAGCTGGATATCATAGCTGATTGCCATGATTGGATCTAAAGGTGCTCCAACAACCCCTGTTAGCCCAGCCCCGTTTTTAAGTGCTGCTGGAAAACGAGGTGTGCCGCCACGCCCTATGAAATGGATGCGGCTGCTTTCATAACCGCTAACTTTCTCAATTGCGGGGTCTGCAACAAGTAAATGCATCAGGTAGATTGGTTGCTCTTCAGCAGAACGGGGACGGCGGCAAAATAATAGGGCGTTCAATTCTGGCAAAAATTCGCTTTCCACAAAAAGCTTATTATAGGCGGGATGGCTTTCATCAGCAGATTGCGGAGACAGAACGACTTCACCATAAGAGGTAAACCTCAAGCGACGTGGGCGGTTACTGTGATTGATAAGAGTCAGTCGACGGATCTCAACATCCTCATCTGGAGCAATCGTAATATCCATTCGAAGAGAAACATTGTGATCCCGGCGTTGAAATTCCACTTTGTGAGGAAAGAATAACACGGACTGACTTTCGGGATGTGAAGCAGTCGGTTGAGTGCCAACCGACCAGAGATCATCGGTGTCTAGGTCCTGGACATAGATCCAGGTTCCCCAAGGGTCTAAGGTTGTGTCAGGGCGCCAACGGGTGAGAGCTACATCCTGCCAACTACTGTAGCCGCTTCCGGTATTGGTAATCAAAGTACCGTAATTTCCATTGGAGAGGTAGTGCACCTGCGGTAGTGGTGTATCCACAGGGATGTTCCAGCTTTTGGAGGTCAGGTGTGATATAGTCTGAGGCGGGAGCCCAATTTCTTCAAGGTGAGGTGTTTCGATGGGAACTTGACGTGGGATGCGTTCCTGAAGGAGTAGTGCCACACTCTCCACACGTGGAGCAGCATGAAAACGCTTAATCATCGACTCGTCGTGGAGATAATTCGCCAGCGCCAGTAGAATCATCCCTTGGTGGTGTGCGTAATATGAATGAACAATCCCATGTTTTTGTCCCAGGGAGAGACGAGCTTCTGTATAATCAATAGATTCATAGAAGCCATAAAGCCCCATCATATCGATTTTTTTAAGGTCATCGATGTTCTGTAGCACGGCTTGGGGTTGTATTGATAACGCTAGTAGAGATGCGTAGGGTGCAACGACATAATCCTCACTGAGACCTCGCTTAAACCCCAGACCGGGTACACCGAAACCGCGGTATTGGTAATTCAACTGGGCATCAAAGCCATAATAGCCGGCTTCAGAAATGCCCCAAGGCAGTTTCTTTTTGCGACCATATTTAATTTGGTGGTGAACAACTGCCTGAATTGTTTGGAACAGGGCTGTCCCGGGGAATCCTCGCGTCAACAGGGATGGCATGAGATATTCAAACATACTTCCATTCCACGAGAGTAGAGCCTGTGCGCCACTCACCCCGGTGAATGGACGAGCAAGATGGAGCCAGTGACTAGGTGGGACATCCCCTCGAGCGATTGCAATCAGGCTGGCTAAACGTGCTTCGGAAGCCAGTAGATCATAGTGATTGCTATCCACTTGGTCAGTATCCACGTTATAACCGAGGTGAAATATCTTACGCTGAGGATCATACAAGAAGCGGAAATCCATATCTTCAAACAAGCACTCAATCTGCTCGGACAAATCGTAGCAGTCAGTCAGCAATGCTTCTGCGGAGATGAAGGCAGAATCCAACGCTTTGTTCAGATGTGTGCACCAGTCTAGCGCTTCCTGATCCTTCAGGGAATCTAGTAGCTGCTCTAATATCGTTTGACTTTTTTTGCAGGCAGTTGGCACCTGCCCCAGTTGCAGAGTAAACGGTAAAGCATTTTGAAGCGCATCCCAAGCCATTGCCAGAGCGTGATCAAGATCAATCTGGAGAAATATTGCTGGAGGATGACTTAGCTGTGATAGCCAGGGTGCCAATAAGGATATTTCACTTTGCACCTGTTTCAGCTGGTAACCCATCCGCTCTTCCCAAGCCCGTAACTCTTGCAGAGTCTTCATCTCCAATACAGGGTGGTCGGCTTCAAGGAATGACACTAACAGTCCTTTGAATTCATCCCAACCTTCACTGCACAGATGATCAAGTAATAGGGTCCACTCTGCGGGGTTATTTTGCACTGCCAGAATTTGTTCGCGGATATCGGATAGGCAGGTTTTCAATGATGAAAGCTGATTACTGGTCTTCGTGGAGCTCAAATCTTCGATCATGTTTTCCAACATGCTAAATGTATCGAGAAGTCCTTGCCAATACTCCCAACGCAGAAGGGGATCTTTGGATAGGGCTAAACAACCCTGTTTGAGAGCCAATAGACAACCTGCAAGATTGCCACTATCTACGGTGGATACATAGGGAGGCAGTAATTGTTCCATACTCTGTGTGTCATACCAATTCAGGAAATGACCCCGGTAGCGTTGGAGTTGCTCCATTTTTCCAAAGGTGTGATGTAATCGTAATGTCAAATTCGTCAAGCCGATGTAGCCCATGTCATAAGCAGCCAATGTAGATAGTAACAGTAAACCGATATTCGTGGGCGAGGTGTGGTGGGCTACCAAACCTCGCGGGTTTTCCTGGAAATGATCAGGAGGTAGCCAATGATCGTCGGGACCAACGAAGTGCTCAAAATAAAGCCAGGTGCGCCGTGCCAGACAGCGTAATTGCTCTTGCTGATGGGGATTGCTTACCGGGGGTGTATGTACTATCGGTCGGCTGATGAAATAGGCAATTAATGGCGCAGTAACCCATACCAGTAGGAATACACTGGCAACAGGGAAAGCCGCCGGATTCAGCCAAACCAGAAGTAAAGCAATACATAGGGAGAACAGGGATGTTCCCAACATTTCTTTCCATAGCAGTCCCAGGTACATTTTTTTACCAAACAATTGTAGGGTATGGGCAGCGGTTGTCCATTGTAAAAGACGCTTGCGGGTGATCATCATGCGCACAAAAACTGTCACTATTGCATCCAACACAATCAAAGCATTATAGGGGAGAAATATCAGAGCTAGTAAGCCACGGAGCCATCTCCGCCAAAATAGAAACCAACTGTCGCCAATATTTTTGGTCAATCTTTGGAATATATCGGTTAGCGTACCACTCAAGAGAGGTGCTGTCAGCAGAAAGATCGTGGCCAAAGTCCATATCAGGGATGAGCCGGGCAACCAAAACCAGCTTATGAGCATGCAAGCCATAATAGTCGGCATCATCAGACTGCGACGTAAATTATCAAATATCTTCCAGCGATCGAGTACAGAAAATTGATTGCTTATCTTTTTCCTATCTACTCCTGGGACGCGGGGTAACAGCCAAGGCAGAAGTTGCCAATCTCCACGCAACCAGCGGTGCCAGCGGAGGGCATTAGAGAGAAATTGCGGTGGATAATCTTCCAATACGACCACATCTGTGACTAAACCAACACGGCCGTGCAAACCCTCGAACAGGTCATGGCTGAGGATTGAATTCTCCGGTACACGTTGAGCTAAGCTCCGTTCAAACGCGGTCACGTCATAAATACCCTTGCCAGTGTAGCTACCTTCTTCAAATAAATCATGATACACATCAGAACAGGCAAGTGTATATGGATCAAGAGCAACATCACCTGAAAATATCTGCGTAAATAACGAATAGTTGGCACTGGTGGGTTTGATTTCTACCCGCGGTTGCAGCACGGTATATCCAGTGGCTACTTTACCTGTCTCAGCATCAAATACAGCCTGGTTCAGTGGGTGTGCCAGGGTGGCTATCAGACGAGATGCGCTGCCCCGGGACAACACTGTATCTGCATCGACGGTGATAATATATTTGATTTCGGATAAGATTTCCAAATTTCCAATTTGTACGCAATAAGATGTTTCATCACTGCCAGCCAGTAAGCAATTGAACTCAGCTAATTTACCTCGCTTGCGCTCCCAACCCATCCAGCACTCCTCACCAGGGTTCCATTGCCTTTCACGGTGGAAAAGGAAAAAAGGACCAGATGTTTCTTGGAAATATTTGCTGTTGAGATCCTGAACACCAGTTTTAAGACATTTGACCAGAGCCTTATCATCAGGCATATGCTTTTCAGGGGCATCTGTGAAATCTGACAGTAGAGCAAAATGCACATGCTCATTGGCGTTACTAAGATAATGTAGCTCAAGCTGATGCATGAGAGATTCAACCTCATCAGTATTAGTTACTAGTGTGGGGATAACCAGCATCGTGCTGAATTCAACTGGAATACCATCCCGGAAACTCAGGCATGGTAGCGTCCGCGGAGGTACTATACGTGTGACAAGCCAATTGACCGAATGTATAGCTATAGCTGTGGCTGGTATCAAGAATAGCAGTCCAGCAATAATCAATTGAGCCAGTGCTCCGCCCGACCATAATGCATAGCCAATAACGGGAAGCTCAGTAAGCACTGTAAGCATTAAAAATATACTTATGTAAAATGACATCCTGTGCCTGAGAAGAAAGCGATGCCAACGGATTCTCCTTGGCGGGTAGTAATCCAGCCGATTCTCAAGTATGGAGCGACCAGCACCCAGAAGATAGAAGCCAATGTGAGATGTGGGTAATTGACTTCCTTGGCTCGGTTTCTGCCTCTCAGTCTGGAACGCATTCTCAGCCAGCCAGACCGTCTCCTGTGCTATATCTAACTCTTCCTTATAGGTTGCTTGGGCTAGTTCTTCAATAACTCGGCGATAGCTATCACGGGTTTCGAAATCCATGCCAGCATAAATTTTTGTTGGTTCAGAGCGCAATATCTGCTCTACCTGGCTGACATTTTCAAAAAATGCTTTCCAATCCTGAACAGCTAATGCGCGCAGGCTTAAAATGCAATTGGCGATGTTGGTCTCATCGGTAAAAAGGGATTCAGGAGACTCGAATTCTCCGTCGACCTCCCTTGTTTTCTTTTCCTCAATCCCTAGATCAAGGGCAACCGTTTGGGTCAATGATTGAATTATTCCTAGCCGCAGCATGATGGGCAATGCCCACAACTCACCAATCGTCAGATGTGAAACTTGTTGATACGCTTGAACAAAGCGTGTTAGTTCTGGAAAATTGATGTGGGAATTGAAGGTGTTGATTATTTCCATCGCCATAGCATAAATACGTGGATAACCTGTCAGTGGTGATGAGCCGAGTTTGGGTAACTCCCCGTAATATCCTCGGGGCATATCCTCTCTGATTTGGCGGATAGCTTGCTGCACCACATAATAATTATCGAGTAGCCATTCCCCAGCATATGAGATAGCAGATCGAGTTTTAGAGACCTTACTGAAATGCCGGTAAGCCTGTTGTAAAAGTCTTTCTTGGCTCTGGAGATCTACAAGAAGGGACGTTCTGCGTTCAGGATGGCTTGAAATTGAATGGCTCTTAGCAAGTTGCTGTGCCAAGTCGACCAGAGTCATCGACTAATGTCCTTTCTCCTCCATGGCGACAAGTTCAGCGACTGATTTTTGTATTTCTTCGCGCGAAAGATCCTGTACAATAAGTAAGGGAGTCCTGCCATAGGCTATAAAACTGAGCGCGAAACTACCAAACGGCCAATTTGGATTGCAGGACTGTCCGTGCGCGTTCAACACAACGAGATCAATATTTTCATGTTCAATCACATTGTGCAAATCCTCACTACTGCCTTCGGAGATATGTATGCGTGTTTTCACCTCCCTCAGGGATTGGGAACAAATCTCTTCTAAATATTGGACTGTTTTTTTCTGATTGCGATTAATGATCTTGTTTACCAATTTAACTTCAGCAGGTGTTAGTGTTGTACGAGAGAACATTTCGGGCTTGCGTGCCAAATGCACCAAAAGAAGTTGGGAATTATAGTAGCGTGCCAGAATGGTCGTTGGCGGCAAAACATTTTCTGCTCGACGCGAACCATCCAAAGGAACCAAAAGTCGCTGGTACCCGATACTTGCATGGTCTTTGGGGACGGAACGGTAAGCGCGTATGATAAGTGTTGAAGTATAGGCTCGTAGAATGATTTTCTGAACAACGCTGCTAACATTCCAACCACTCAAACCACTGTGCCCATGGCTACTGAGGATGATCAGATCGATCTCGTTCCGGTAAGTAAATTCAACAATTTGATGTGCGGCATGCCCTTCAAGAAGAAATTTATTGATCTTCAAACCAAATTCTTCTAATTGGGTAGTGACATTATTCAGGTAGGTTTCCGCCTCATTTTTAATAAGCTGCCACTCCAGTGGATCAATCGCTTGACTGAGGGCGTTATCACGGGGATGCACTAATACTCGCAATAATGTGACCTGAGCATCAAAAACTTTAGCAAAAGCTATTGCATGAGGCAGCACACATTCCGCTAGAGTAGAACCGTCTAACGGAACAAGAATATGGTTAAACATAATAAGCCTCCTCTTTTCACTGATGTTTTATTTTAAATTTAATCCTATCTTCTTTTTAGCTGACCCATCGTCTGAAGTTCGAAGGGCTTTGGCAGCGTACCGCTCGGTGCAAGTTTAGACCCCATTCATAGTATTATAGAGCTTATCCAAAAAACTGAGCAAATGGCATTTTGGTTAATCATTTTGTCTTCAATTAGAGTTGCAGAAGGTTTCATGGCCTGTTTCCAATGTTGGAAATGCATACATTATTTAGCAGTATGCATCAAGGCTAAATATAACAGCTTAAATATAGCATTATCATAGCTAATAACCCCTTGTTATTACCACGATTGCGACGTAAAAGTTAAATATTATAGCGCATGTCTTGATCAGCCTTTTTACTCTTACGGATGTTACGGATAAATGCATTGATGGTGGTACTAGGGGTCCGTTTTCGTCCTTCTGTCTACGTCGCGACATACCGGAATCTATTCACCGTTATTTAGTGCCTGATAACAAATAATTAACCGAATAACCCATAGAATTTCAGCAAACCTGAATAATACCTGTAAATAGTGTGATATGTTGTGCTAGCCGATCATAGCTCTGATTTATCAGAGCGCAGATTGCTGCCTGGGGCTTCTTTTTGCCATCATGGTATGTGTGTCAATAACCTCGGTTAATAAGACTCCATTATTCCCCTGTTTGATTATAAAACGTATTTGAGATGATTTTCCTATAGGGAAATGGAAATTCTCTTTGTCATGTAAGGGGAGTAGTTAGTATAGATCATTACTGAGGATGGGTTTCCAGCCTCCGGGTCATTATAAACGTAGGTTTATGAGACCAAATTCCTTAACCCCGCCAACCCCTCACAAACCCAATAAACAGAGTCTTAAAACCCATCTCATAATCAAAGTATTATCATAAATCACTTTAAACCATTTGAGACCGATTTGATCAGTTACAAGATTTTCCGAACTGTATTTCACCAACTAATTGTAATTACGGTATTATTTTGTCTTATCTCAACTTCCTTCTTTTTACCATGATAATGTGGGGAACATGCAATAATGAGAAAATAGAAGCAGAATAATAATTCTATAACATATTGTATATTACAAGGTTATGATGAGCCACCCAGGAGAGTCGAACTCCTGACCTACGCATTACGAATGCGTTGCTCTACCAACTGAGCTAGGGTGGCATTAAATTTTCAAAATGCTAAAGCACACTATCCCTCGACTTCGCCCCTGCAGGCCGCTCGGGAAGACGATTCATAATATTGTGGCAGACACATTCTGCTCTGCCAACTGCTTGTCCCGTCGTTGCCAAAACTCCGCCGTCATCATGAGGCTCTCGAAGGAGGCGAAAGAGGTGTAGCCAAAAGCCAGGAACCCGTCAACAGCGACGAGTGAGGAACCCGTCAACAGCGACGAGTGAGGTGGCAATAAAAAAGCTCGTGAATATAGATTTTGCTCGAAGGCTTGGCAAGCAATGCTCGGTTCGGCATTTTGCTTAAATTCTTAGTAGAGTTGGCATTTTAAAAAGACTGACATCCCTGCTTGAGGCCATTACCTTAACAAACCATGGAAATTTTAGCCCTACTCCTGATTATTACTATGATGACGATTTCAGCTGTCACCATCTGGCTCAACCTGCCAGGCAGTTTTCTCATGCTCATCTTTATCTTCATCTGGGCCTGGGTAGGTGATTTCATCTTGATTTCTGTTCCTGAAATTCTAATTATTTTTGGACTTATGATCTTGCTTGAGGTCCTTGAATTTGCACTCAGTGGACTGGCAGCCAAATATAGTGGAGCTGAAAAACGATCTGCCTTTCTTGCTATAGTTGGGGGTGTGCTGGGAACAATCGTCCTGGGAAGTCTGTTCTTTATTGTAGGCGCAGTACTTGGATTATTTATTGGATCCTATCTGGGAGCGTATTGGGGAGAGTTGCAGGCTGGTAAGTCTAAAGCTGAAGCAAGACGAGCTGCACTGGGAGCCCTGTTGGGGAGTATTGCTGGCAAAGTGATTAAAAGCGCCACAACAGTGATAATTGGTGTTTGGATGATCAGGGAGATTATGTGATCCATAGAAGAACTATAATATGGGCTTTATCCATGCTACTTGGAATGACGTTTTTGATGGCTCAGGATCTCCATATCACACGCCTGCATTACAATGGTGGTGGCGACTGGTATGCCAATCCCAGTTCGCTCCCCAATCTCATCCAGTTTATAAGTAGCGAAACGAATATTCGCATGGACCCTGAAGAGTCTAGAGTGAAAATTACGGATACAGATCTATACAATCATCCCTTTCTATACATGACGGGTCATGGTAATGTGCATTTCAATAAGGAAGAGGTGCATAAATTCCGAGACTATTTAACCTCGGGTGGTTTTCTCCATGCTGATGATAATTATGGGATGGACGCTTCCTTTCGTCGGGAAATGGAAAAAGTGTTTCCCAAAAAGGAGTGGGTCGAATTGCCTTATGATCACCCCATATTCAATTCATATTTTTCCATAGATAAAGGTTTGCCCAAAATCCACAAGCACGATGAAAAAGCCCCCCAGGCCCTGGCACTCTTCCACCACGGGCGTATTGTTGTGCTATACACATACGAAAGTGATCTGGGGGATGGCTGGGAGGATCTTGAAGTTCATAAAGACGGAGAACTGAAGCATCGGGCTGCTCTGGAAATGGGAACCAATATTCTAATATATGCCTTCACTCATTAAGCATGAACCAAGCTATCAAATCTAAATCAACACCGCCTGTCTCGGCCAGTCCTGAGCTCCTGAAGCTGGCGAACCACGCCCGCAGTGAGGCGCGTGGCAAAGGAGCCTTGCTTGGAGTCGCTGGATTTACTCTCATCTCAATTCTGGTGGCTCTTTTTGTCTGGCTGGAAAGTTTCCGCTACTTTGATCCAGGTTTAAAAACGGTCTTCCTAAGCATATTAAGTGGACTTGGTTTACTCACCCTGGCTGGGGTTATCGGGGTTTATTGGCTGCTAAAGCGACAGCAAATACCCCTTACACAACCTGAAACACTGGCTTTCCAGATAGGTGAGAAACTCCCTGAAATAGGTGATCGGATTCTTAATGCAGTACAGTTGAGTCACAAGGAAGCACCTGCAGGTATTTCGAACAGCCTTCATCAAGCTGCGGTTCAATATGGGATAGAAGTTATTGAACAGGTTCCAGCTGGCCTTCTATTTCCCACGGATAAGATTGTTCACTATCTAAAGAGAACCGGTATCGGCATCGCCGTGCTCTTTGTACTATACATCATCAATTTTCAGGATACCAATGCCGCCATTACTCGTTTGAGTCAACCAGAAGTAGCCTTTACATATCCGCTACCCGTAGAATTACAATTGAATGCTCATACGAATCAGGTCTTAGCTGGTGATAGTCTCCTGCTGATTGGTTTTGTTCGCGGACGCCCTGTGGAACAAGTTGAGCTCATCGTTCAGACTCGGAAAGACACCAGTGTATTTCCACTACAAGTACAGGATCAAAGTTTCAGTTTACCCATGAATCATTTATTAAGCAGCTTTACCGCTTTTGCCAGAGTCACCAATAGTCGTCCCTGGGAGCCCTGGGAAGTGATTAAATCACCAGCCCTTGAGATTCAGGTTATTAATCGTCCCCTGGTTCAGGATTTAACAGTCCGGATACGACCGCCTTCCTATACTCGGTTGCCGACAGAAATTTTTACCCGCAATATCATGGATATTAGCGGTTTTAAGGGTTCGCGCATCAGTATTGAGGGGCTCGCCTCCAAAGAAGCTGCCTCAGCTACGCTGCATTTTGAGAATGCAAAATCAATTCCTCTTGAAATGAAGGGTCCTCACTTCAAGGTATCCTTCACGCTTAGAGGTGCAGATCAGGCTTGGATTGAGCTGGTGGATCATGAGAATGTCAACAATCTGGATCCTCTGGTATATCCTCTTTATGTAGCCACAGATGTGGCACCAATTATCAGGGTTATAGTTCCTGGGCAAGACGTGATTATTGGCGATAAAATGTTGCTTCCCATACGTTTGAAGCTGGATGATGATTTTGGTTTTTCCCGTCTCGAATTGAATTACCAGATACAGCACCCCGACTATCTCATGGAAGATACCACGATCTACAAAGTGAGCATCGATTTGCCTCAGACTGATCTGAGTTCATTAGAATTCAACTATACCTGGGATATGAATGATGTCAGTATGATGCCTGAGGATGCGATTCAATATTGGTTTAATGTCTGGGATAATAATAGTGTAGATGGTGCGCAGATAGCATCGTCCCAAAAATGGTTAGCCAGATTGCCCTCTTTGGACGAGATGTTTGAGGAAATTGCCCAGGGCAATGAACAGGTCAAACAGGAACAGGAAGACATCCTTGAAATTGTTAAGGAAATCAAGGAAAAGGTAAGCGAACTTGCCCTGGAAGTTCAAAAGGATCCCAATCTGTCCTGGGAACAACAGCAGGAAGCCAGTGAAGCCATCGAGCAGGTCAAAGATCTCAAGGAACAATTAGAAAATATTAGTGAGCAATTGGACCAGATGATGTCCTCCGCTGAAGAACAGAATCTTTTTAGTGAAGAGACTCTGGACAAATATGCAGAGCTCCAACAGCTCATGGAACAACTTATCACACCTGAGCTGAGAGAAGCCATGGAACGTCTTCAGGAAGCCATGGAGCAGGACAATCCCCGAGAGATGGAAGCTGCTCTGGAGGACTTTCAATCAGCTATGGAAAACTTCCAAAAAAGTGTTGAGCGTACCCTGGAAATATTTAAACAGGTTGAGATAGAACAAAAAATTGATGAGTTGGCCACACGCTTAAATGATCTCGCTGAAAGACAGGAAGCATTGAATTCTGATATCCAGGATGGTGAAACTGATGATGCCGGTGTGCAGGAAGAGAAGATATCGAATGATTTTGACAAAACACAGGAGTTGGCTGAATCTCTAGAGAACCTGCTCAATCAATCCGAAGAACTCTCCTCTGAATCTGTACAAGACTTACAGGAGCAAATGCAAGCGGAGCAAATTAGTCAAAATCTGGATGAGGCCGCCTCGCTCATGCAGTCTGGTCAGATGTCCGAGGCCACCCCTCCCTCTGAACAGGCTGAGAAATCCTTGAAAAAAATGGCTTCCCAATCCGCCCAGATGCAGGCCGGACTACAGCAGCAAATGATGGAAGAGGTGATGTCAGAGTTCCGTTCTGCCTTACTTAAGACGTTAAGAATCTCACAGGCTCAGGAAGATTTGGAAGGACCAACGGCCAAGACCTCCCGCCAGAGTTCTCTGCTCAGGGACTATGCTGATTCACAGATGGGCCTCATGCAAGGCCTCCAGCAATTGGCCGCAGAACTTCAGGAGCTGGGCAATAAAACTTTTGCGGTTTCACCAGCCCTGGGCCGGTCCATGGGATCCGTTCAAGCCCATATGCAGGAAGCCATTAAAGGCTTAGAAGCGAGAAATCCCCGTAAGTCCTCCCAATCTCAGGCAGCCGCTCGAGAAAGTTTGAATCGTATGGCCAGACAATTGGCCAATTCCATGGAATCACTACAACAATCCGGTGAATCAAGCGGTTTTAGCGAATATATGCAGCAATTGCAGCAAATGGCTGGACAACAACAGGGCTTGAACCAACAAACCATGATGCAAATGGGTGCGGGAAGTCTTTCCATGATGCAGCAGTTGGCCCGCCAGCAAATGCAACTTCGTGAAGCTCTCAAGCAAATTGAGAATGGAATGGGCCCAGATTCCCGTATGTTGGGAGACCTGGGTAAAATTGGTGATGAAATGGAAGAGGTGGCCAAGAAGCTGCAAAGACAGCGACCCTCTCAAAAAATTCATGAGCAACAGGAACGCATTCTCAGCCGACTCCTTGATGCCCAGCGCTCGGCAACCAAAAAAGATTTTAGCAAAAAGAGGAAGTCGGAAACTGCTGGTTCAAATCCATTCTGGACAGGTAGCGATGCGCTTCCTGAGGATCTTGGTGAAACTCGAAATCAGCTTTATGAAGAATTGATATTTAGCCTGAAGCAGGATTACACACGTGAAGAGCGGGACTTAATTCGGGAGTATTTCAACCGTCTGGAAGCTGAGATTAATGAATAGAATAATCATCGGACTTTTGCTCTTGTTTATGTCAATGCCTCATCTGGGATTGGACAAAGTCAGCGCTCAAAGTCGTGTCGGTCGCTCTGTGGCAAAGGATCAGATGTTGGAACAACGCGCCGCTTCCCTGGCGCGTCTGGGTAGGACTGAAGAAGCGGTTGATCTCTACCTGGAGATTCTCTACAAAAACCCGCGCAACTATAATATTTACTTCCGTGTGAGCAACCTTATGCCAGGCAAGGAGAATGCCTCCGTTTTGCTGCAAATTCTGGAAGATATCTTGAAGACTCAATCCAAGAATACCCGACTTTCGGCTGAGAAGGGTCGTTTGCTTTACCTACTGGATCGGAAAGAAGAAGCAATCCAGGATTGGCGGCGAATTATTCAGAAGAACCGAAAAGATCGGATGCTCTACACTTCCCTGACCAATGCCATGCTCCAGGCGGGAGCAACCACTGAAGCGATTCAACTTTTAAGCGATGGACGAACCGCCTTAAATGAACCACAGGCTTTTGCCTATGATCTTGCACGCATTTATGCTGCGAAGCATAATTATGATATGGCCAGTAAAGAATACCTGTCTCATTTGGATAAAAATCCAGGTATGCTGGACCATGTTAGCAACCAACTCATCCGGTTACTTGAAAATGAGGGCGCCTTCGAGTTAATCAATGCCAACATGAAGCAGCTAATGGCTCTGCCAGGGGAGCATCCCGCACTGGTTTTAGCCCAGGCTAAAATTCTTTTACACGAACAACACTATGCGGAATGTGCCAAAACTATCCTGGCATCTCAAACAAGTCGTTCCATGAAGGATGTCATGAAGATTGCCAATGATCTCCTGGCTGAACAAGCCTGGGCGCCTGCAGCAGACCTGTTTTTGTTTATTTCAGCAAATAGCACAGATAAAAGACAAATTGGTGAAGCATTGTTAAAATTAGCATCCACATATGAACACCGTCTGCAACGTGAGGAAGCCTACAAATCCCTGAGTGGTTATTTCCCTGGGAATCAGTTTCTGAATCTGGACGTTCGTATGCTTACTGGAGAAGATGCATCGCTGGAGCGCACATTGAAACTATATGATAGCTTGCAGACGGTACTTCCTCGTACGACTGAAGCTTTCCAGGCCTCCTTTCACATAGCTGAGATTCAACTGATGGTCAGTGGCGATGTAGATCGTGCGATTCGTGGTTTCCAGAATGTGTTTTCCAAGGCACCACGCAATGACATCCGGTTGGCCGGAGGAAAGCGATTAGTAGATGCCTGGCTGGTGAAAGGTGACACAACATCTGCACTCCAGACTCTGGACAGGATAGTAGACGAGCTGAAGCTGGATGAGGATGCGCCGCAAATTATTACTTCCCGTATAAAAATATTTTTGCACGAGGGAGATCTTCCTCGCCTGAAAAAGGAGTTACTCAATCTGAGTGGAGCAGCTTCACCTGCAGATCCAATATTTAATGATGGTCTTGAGCTCATGGCGCTACTGGATGGCAATGGCTCTGAAGATGATCCCACTTTGCAGCAGTATCTGAGGGCTGAACGATTTATTGGTCAGCACAAACTTACTGAGGCCATCAGAGCCCTAAAGGACATTCGAGGTGATTCCAAGTCCATCGCTGACGAAGCCGCTGTGAGGTCGATTCAGATTTATTTGGCTCTCGGTGATTCCCAGGCTGCAACCAAGGCAATGGAACATTTTTTGAATGATTATTCTGAATCTCCCTGGCGGGCACATGTCCTGGTCTGGCGTGGAGAAGAGCTTCAATTTATACAAAATATGCCCCAGGCTGCCATTCCCTACTATGAGGAGGTGATCATCAATCATCCCGAGTTTTTGGGTATTCAAGAGCTGAGGATCAGGTTAAGAAGTCTTATAGGTGGTGATTCATGAGGTGCTTGAAACAACTATCGGTGCTGCTCCTGCTTGTGGGTGCGCTGTTCTCACAAAAAATCCTAATCCCTATGGATGAAACCCAAACTGATCATCTCAAAGCCTATGGTGTGGCCTTTTGGGTCTTGGAACGTGATATTGATATCGAATGGTTGCTCAACTATCGTGGTGGTAGTTTTCTCATTGATCAATACTCAGATATTGTTCGAGAATTACGCTTAAGAGATGTGAAATTTGAAACCGCTCCTCCTGGTGCTGAGATAAATATCTATGCCAGTATCGAATCCAGCAATATGGATATTGTGCTCCTGGAAAAAGCTCCCAAAGTAGCTGTTTATTCACCACCGGGGAAACAGCCCTGGGATGATGCTGTGACCTTGGCATTGGAATATGCCGAGGTTGAATACGACGTCATCTGGGATGCCGAGGTATTGGATGGAAAGTTGAGTGACTATGACTGGCTGCATCTCCACCATGAGGATTTTACAGGTCAGTACGGTAAATTTTATCGCAACTATCGAAATGCCTCCTGGTACAGGAAACAGCAAAGTGAGTATGAAGCATTTGCCGCTCAGAGGGGCTACCCCAGTGTGTCTGAGGAGAAAAAAGCTGTGGCTCGAAGAATTCGGGACTATGTCTTGAATGGTGGTTTTCTGTTTGCCATGTGTAGCGCTACGGATGCTCTGGATATAGCGCTTGCAGCAGAGGGTGTTGATATTGTTGGAACCCCGTATGATCATGATCCTGTGGACCCCCAGGCCCAATCCAAGTTGGATTTTGGTAAAACCATGGCTTTCGAAAACTTTCAGTTGATCACGGATCCCATGGTATATGAATATAGCAATATTGATGAACCACCCAGCGATCGACCACGAGCTCGCGGGGCGGAAGCAGACTATTTTACCCTGTTTGAGTTCTCAGCGAAGTGGGATCCGGTTCCCACCATGTTGACCCAGAATCATGTTGATGTGGTCAAGGGATTTATGGGACAGACTACCGGCTTTAGAAGATCCACCATTAAAAAACATGTGGTGGTTATGGGTGATGTTCCAGGTCAGGAACAGGTCAAATACATCCACGGTGCCTTCGGGAAGGGCACTTTTACCTTCTTAGGCGGTCATGATCCAGAAGATTATCAGCACTTCGTGGGGGATCCTCCTACGCAGTTGTCCCTGCATAGAAATTCCCCAGGCTACCGACTGATCTTGAACAATATTCTTTTCCCTGCAGCCAAGAAGAAAGAACGTAAAACCTAAGCTCTTTCAACAAAGCACTTCAATACTCAACGTTTTCCATAGTGATTCTCTGGTTCGAAGGACTATCAGTCGTCCATTGCACACTTCAATGATACCCAGATCACTTAGATCAGGTTAAAACCATCACGTATGTCAACCCAGGTGAGAATGTCAGACCTCAAGCTCTGGAGTTGGTCAGCCTCTATCCCAACCCATTCAATCTCTAGCATTAAGTTTCTATGGTTTCGACCTGCCTTCGCTTCTCCACCCATTGTGGCAGGTGTTGAGTTGCGGCCTGGCAGGCAGACTCAACCGCCGAATATGTTGAGTCTCAGCCACATAGTACTTTGTATTTTTATCAGGAGGAGTAATTTTTAAGCCAAATATGAAAACGTTTATTGGATTTATAACATTACTCGCGTGCTTAATTGTCCAAGCCCAGGATTCGAGCTATACGTATGCCGGATGGGGTAAGCCTGGAACTGGACAGTCCGTTCCCTTGAAAGTCTTGAAGGGTAAAGCCTTTACGCTGGTTATTCTAGAGGGCGAAAACCCTGTTCTGGTCAAACGGTTTAACGAGAAACACAAACTCCATCAGCATATTGAGAATGAATATGATGAGTACGGAAATCATCGCTCCAGCAAATTATTTGATGATAGGGGACGCCTCCGCGAAGAGAATGTTTTCCAAAATGACCCCTCTGAACTTGCTCTTTTCCGCACCATCTTTGGAGACACTTTTGTCCCGGCCAACTCCAACTTCATGATTCGCCGGGAGTACAATAAGTTTGAACGTGAAACTGGATATTTCATCATTGGAGTGACAGGGCAGACACTCTTCTCCAGAGTGACCTCGTATCGTGATGATCGTCGCAAGGATAAAGAAATTCTGAGGGATGATCTCGCAGGAAAATTACTTGCAGAACGTCGCTATAAATATGTTGATTCTGAAAATCGAACTGTGCTGGAAGAGTTTGATGGCACGGGTAAAATGGTGCAGAGAGTGGTTCTCTTTGATCACCATGATATTATTCAGGAATAATGAACATGGGGCACCATCCAGGTGTGCCCTTCTTCTATCTTTTTAAAGGAAACCCCATGATCACTCCAGATCCTATTCAAGCAGGCGCCACCTTTGCTGTTATTTCACCTGCCTCAGCTCCCAAACCTGAAAAACTCGACCGAGGGCTAGACTATCTCCGATCCAAGGGGTATAAAATTAAGGAAGGTCCAAATCTTCGCGGTAAAAATAAGTATCTTGCCGGACATGGTCCTGAACAGCTAGCCGACATCCATTGGGCATTTGAAGATGATGAAGTCGATGCAATTATCTGCAGTCGCGGCGGCTATGGCACTCCCCGCTTCCTAGACGATCTTGATTACGAGCTTATTGCCCAACATCCCAAGTTCTTTATTGGTTACTCTGATATTACCGCCCTGCAGTGTGCTCTGGCAGTTGAGACGGGTCTGGTCAGCATATCTGGTGTGATGGCTGCTGTTGAGATGGCCGCAGAGGAGGGGATAGATCCATATACCGAAGAGGTGTTCTGGAATCTGATCACCAAACCCATGTTAGGTCAAGTACTTAAAAATCCCAGCGATATGCCCAACGCAATTCTATCAAATGGGCAGGGTGAAGGACCCCTGGTCGGTGGTTGCTTCTCTCTGTTTAATAATCTTATGGGAACCCCCTACTTCCCAGATGTCACCGGTGGCATTATGGTTCTGGAAGATATTGGTGAAAATGCCCAGCATCTGGACCGTATGCTTAGTCAATTTAAAATGGCTGGCTTCTTCCACGGGGATCAGCGGATAAACGGACTCATGTTGGGCCAGTTCACTGATACATGGGAACATGCTGACGAAGATGATTTTTTGCTGGAAGAAATGGTGAGTGATATCATTGGACCGGTTGAATTTCCCATCGTCTCAAGTGTGGCTTATGGCCATGGAATGCGTAAAATGACCTTACCACTGGGAGCCAATGTGAATTTGAACGGGGATACTGGGAGTTTAACACTCATATGATTTTAGACTGGACTGAATGGCTGGGATATGTTGCCTCGGTCATAGTGGCTGTTTCGCTGACGATGACAAATATTCGCCGTCTGAGGTGGATAAACCTGATCGGTTCCATCACTTTTACCATTTATGGTGTGATCCTGGAGCTTTATCCCATCATGGTAGTTAATGGTTTCATTGTCGGTGTGAATATTTACTATCTCATTCGCATTGCCCTCACCAAAGAGTACTTTTACCTCATTCCAATTTCCTGGGATACGAGCATATTTCTTCCGCGTTTTATTGAGTTTTATCTTCAGGACATACGTAAACATTTTCCTGATATCGTGGTAGAGAATCTACGCCAATACCGGTCTGTTTTTATCACCAGGAATGTGGTGCCAGTAGGTCTATTCATTTATGAACGTCTGGAAAATGGTATCATTCAGATTCACCTCGATTATGAAATTCCCATGTACCGCGACTATGAGAGCGCACGCTATTTTTTCAGGGAGTTCCGTGAAATGGTCCAGGAAAAGGGCTTCCATACCTATGTGGCTTATTGCAATGTGCCAGTTCATCAGCGTTATTTGCGACGCATGAAATTCACGGAGGATGCCAACGAACCGGGTCGATTTATTCGTGAGATGTAATATCGCATAAGCTCAGGAGAGATACCCATGTTTCGCAAAATTGTCAGCCTTGCTCTCATATTAAATACATTTGTTATCGCTCAAAATCTTCAGCTTCATTATGAAGCCTCAGAGGATAGAGAGTACTTCGTTTCCACCTTAGAGATGTTTAAACCGGATAATTATGGAACAACATTCTGGTTTGTGGATATGGAATATGCAGCTCCAGGTGTGAAGGGCGTTTCACTTTCGTACTGGGAAATAACCCGATCCTTCACGTTACCGCTCAATAATCTTTCTGCTACCGTCCAGTATAATGATGGCGTAGCAAATTTTGGCTCTCTTGGTCAAGTATGGCTGGCGGGAGTCAATTACTATCTCGACCTGGGTTTCGTGGCCCTTCCCATTGATATTCTATACCGAGCTGCCCAGGGTGCTGATTCACCTGATTTTCAGTTGACGACAACCTGGTTTGTCCCTCTTATGGATGGCCATGTCGAGTTTGCTGGATTTGTGGACTTCTGGTCCCAGGATAAAATGGGTACAGATGATAAACAATTTGTGGTTCTGGCTGAACCCCAGATTTGGTATCATGCAAATGATCACCTATCCATTGGTAGCGAAGTGGAAATCAGCAACAATTTTATATTTGGGGCAGATGGGGTTCACGTGTTGCCAACACTTGGGTTGCGCTGGTCTTTTTAACTCAGAAACAAACTATAAGAGATTAAAAATGTGAGAGCCGAAATTTTTCGGCTCTTTTTTGTGGAAGCTATGTCTATGAAACCTGACGCAGACGTTCGTTGGTAAAGAGAATAATGTGATAGGGATCCGAGATACTTGTTGATGAGGGGATAGAAAATATCTTGGCATCTTTTCCTGGTTCGATACTACCGATTCTATCTGCCAAACCCAGGGCTTTGGCGCCATTCAATGTAGCCATCTTGATAATTTCTTCGGGTTTGAACCCATATTCAGCAGAAGCTGATCTCATCTCAGCCCGGATATCCATATGTTCGGCAAAAGTACCCAGACAGATATTGAAACCCTTATCCTGTATGAGTTGACCAGGAGCAGTACCTAACTCCCATTGACGATCAAAGCGGGGGTGTAGACACATATGAAAAACTTCTGGCCGTGCTTTGAGCAGGTCGAGATCATCTTCTTCCAGGAGGATGACCTGACTCAAAATGGTTTCCTTGGCTGCAAAGGCGCTATTTATAAAATATCGAATGGGGGAGGTCCGTGGCGGCTGCCAGCGATAGTCCATATCCTCTTTGCCCAGGAGATACTGATAAATTCGACCCTGTCCCTTCATGAAAAAGATATCCTCATCTTTCATAAATGACATGGGGAGGGCAGTTCTCCCCTCAGATCTTGAAATTTGTCTAAACACTTCTGGAGCCAGATTAAACAGGAATTCTCCAGCGTAATGGAAGCGAGTCAAATCGGTATTGCTGAAATTCCCCCGATTATTCCAGATTTCGAAAGCGTTACTATCTCGAAAACCCTGAAGCATTTGGAAAACCACTGAATAAAGACCGGAATGTTCGAGGTGTTGACTTATCTCAGGATGCCTTGTGCGAATACCAATGGCAGCAGTCCCATAGTCATAGCCTCTTTTGATGGCACTGAGGAGTTCACTCTCAGCTTCAAGCTTGGAGCTGACTCGCGAAGCTTTTTTACCAGAGTGTAACCAGTTTAAAAAGGAGCCACGGGGCGTGGTTTGAGGATCTGCCACTTGGTAGTCTGGATGAAAAAGAGCATTAACCAGAGCAGGACATACAACTGAATGTCCCAGGTCTTGAACCTGTTTTCTGTCACCCGTGAAATCACTCTGCTTCCCGACTGCAGTGATCTTGCCATTCGCCATGGAGATGTAGCCATCGCGGATTGGCTCACTTGCAATGGGAAGGACCCATTCAGAAAAAAATATACGCTCTACCATGGTCACAATGTAATTAGGAATTGTGAATTACGAATTAGGAATTGAAAATGAGTCTCGGCAAAAGATCTTTTCGTCTATATTAGCGCCCATGACGAATAAAATTTCAGAACACCGCAAAAATATAGATGACCTGGATACCAAAATTCTAAAATTGATTCAGGAGAGAGTTGATGAAGCCATCAGCATTCGGCACTTGAAAACCGAGCAGGGCATTCCATTGACTACACCAGAGAGAGAATCGGGTTTAATCAATCGGTTGATTCAAAAATCAAATGGTCGCCTGTCCTCGGAAGTAATCGAAGATATTTGGAAGACCATTATTAAGGGTGGAAAGCGAACAGGGGACAGTCAATAACATTGGCAATACGTGCAAAAGTTCGCTATTGTGGCACAAGAATTGATCCCCTTTCAGAATCACTTAAAAAATATATCTAACCCGTTATAAGGAGTTAAACATGAGTAGAAAAAAAATATCACTTATTGGTGGTGGACAGATTGGTCAGATTCTGGCGCTTATCTCTGTCCAGAAGCAATTGGGTGATGTTGTTATTTTAGATATCCCCGATTTTGAAGGGTCTGTAAAGGGAAAAGCTCTGGATCTGATGGAAATGCGTCCTCTTGAGGGCTATGATGTCAATATTACCGGTACCAGTGATTATGCTGATATTGCTGAATCCGATGTTGTGATTATTACTGCAGGTGTTCCTCGCAAACCTGGTATGTCTCGTGATGATTTATTGGGTATCAACCTCAAGATCATTTCCAATGTTGCTGAGAATGTTAAGAAATATGCCCCCAATGCATTCGTCATTGTTGTATCCAACCCATTGGATGCCATTGTCTATGCATTTTATAAAGTCTCTGGTTTTTCCAAAAATAAGATTATCGGTATGGCCGGAGCCTTGGATTCTTCCCGTTTCAAGGCATTTATCGCTATGGAGACAGGTTACTCAACCCAGGATGTATCATGTCTGGTTCTCGGTGGACATGGTGATACCATGGTTCCCCTGACCCGACTAGCCACGGTCGGTGGTGTACCAGTAACGGAATTACTGGATGCAGAGACACTGGAAGCCATTGAGAAAAGAACCAGAATGGCCGGTGGCGAGATAGTTAAACTACTTGGCAATGGTTCCGCATTTTTTAGCCCGGCACAGTCAGCAATAGAAATGGCTGAATCTTATCTGTTGGACAAAAAACGTATTGTCCCCAGCGCAGCCCTGTGCGAAGGTGAGTATGATATAGATGGCTTGTTTATTGGTGTTCCCTGTGTCATTGGCGCTGGTGGTATCGAAAAAGTTATCGAAGTCGAACTGAATGATGATGAAAAAGCGGCACTTAAAGTCACTGCTGAACATGTTTCTAGTGTGGTTGCAGAAACCAAACTCTAGATATTTGACCATACGGGAAGAGGGAGTGCGAGGGCACTCCCTCTTCCATTTATTTGTCAGTGTGCTTCTTTTTACTCTGAGCTTTTCAGGGTGTGACACCGATCTGGTTCCAGATATTGACCGCGAGCTGAGTTCTCAGGCACAAGCTCTGGTTGACAGTGCATTCGCCCCTTTTGCAAATGATACATTAATAGATCACCATGTCCATATCCTGGGTCTTGGGAATACTTCAAGTGGCATTCAAGTCCACCCCGATACCAGGTCCTTACTCCACCCCTTCAAATTGACCCGATTTAATTATTTCATGGATGCTGGTAGTGTCACCAATGAAGCATTGGCAGACGAACAGTACCTGGAATATCTACTCAAACAGATAGAAAGGATTCCTGGTAAATTCAGAGTGATGAGCCTGGCTTTGGATCACTTTTATACAGAGGAGGGTATCCAGGATTCTAACAATTATGAAATTTATATCCCCAACAGTTATGTGGTGGAATTGAGTCAACGCTATCCCGATCAAATGATGCCAGCAATCTCTGTTCATCCATATCGCCATGATGCCGTGGCTGAGCTTGAGAAGTGGGCTTCTCGAGGAGTACGGGTTGTCAAATGGCTGCCCAATGCCCAGGGATTCGACCCATCCTCGCCTCTATGTGATTCGTTTTATGCCGCTATGAATCGATTGGATATGGTACTGCTGAGCCATGCTGGAGATGAACAAGCTCTGGACTCCAGGGGAAGACAGCATCTGGGGAATCCGCTACGTTTGCGTCGTGCCTTGGACTCAGGAGTAAAGGTTATTATCTGTCATTGTGCGACATCAGGAACATCTCAGGATCTGGATGACCCCAAGCTTCCTAAAGTTGATAATTTTTCACTTTTCATGCGTCTCTTTGATGATCCAACATACGAGGGATTCCTTTACGCTGATATCTCTGGCATGACTCTGGTCAACCAGGTTGGCAGTTCATTAAAGACAATCCTGGAGCGTAAAGATTTGCATCCCAGATTGTTTTATGGAAGCGACTATCCGTTACCAGCTGTCGATATTCTAAATCAGAATTATGCGTTAAGTATTTTAGGGTATCTTGATGAAGAAATTGTCGATGAGTTAGATGAGCTTCAAGAGATTAATCCGCTGCTCTACAGCTTTGTTCTTATGAGATCAATAAAGCACCCTGACAATGGGGACCATATCTCTGAGGATCTTTTTCGGAATAAACTTCCTTAGATTACTATCCCACCACTTTAACACGAATTTTTCGTTGGCGTGGACCATCAAATTCACAAAAATAGATACCCTGCCAGGTGCCCAGTTGTAGGCGACCCTCTTCAACAATAATCTGGGTAGAATTTCCCATGAGAGAGGCTTTCATATGCGCGGCAGTGTTGCCTTCGAAATGTTTATAGTCGGGGTGTTTCCAGGGAATGGTGCGGTCAAGAATATTGAGCATATCTCGGGTCACATCTGGATCAACATTTTCGTTGATTGTGATACCTGCTGTGGTGTGAGAAACAAAGACAGTGAGAATACCTGATTTAACGCCACTTTCAGCCAGGGCTTCCATGACCAGGGTGGTAATATTCAGAAATTGGCTATGCTCGGTCGTGGACAATGCTTTGGTAATCATATTATTTTCCTCAGTTGATTTCAGCTATTCTCTTTGAATTCAAATATCATGATTCCACCAAAAAATGCCCCCTCTTCTGGAAAATAATATTTGAGAAAATCCAGTTTGACGGTTTCACCAGCACTTTGTGAGGCATGGATAAGATATTTGCCATCAATGATCATCCCCTCATGTCCCATGACAATTCCCATTTTAAAATATCTGGGCTTCACAAATGCAACTCCCACAATTTTGGGTAGCTTAGCCATGAGCGCAGGTGTGATCTCATGGTTGGGGATGTAATAAGCCGTCATGGTTCGTTTCCAATCAAGCTCTAAGAACTCCGCACCATCTTCTTTCTGATTTAGGGTGATATTTACTGAATCAAGAGCTGCTTTGGGGACCAGAGACTGTGTGATGTCAACAGTATTTGGATTCATTGTGATTCGATCGACAGTATAGTGCCATCTCGATTTGTAAGAGGGTTGTTTGACACCATTGGAATCAGGTTTGTAATGAAGTTTGATCATATTATTGCGTGCGTCATCCCAGTTCGAGCTTTTGGCAGCGGCCAGAGACGTGAGATTATGACCGGTACAGTCAGAAACATCATACCGAATGATGGGATCAAGATCGGGCTCAACCTCTTCACCCAGTTTGAAAATCTCATAAGGTGTTCCTACACGCCACAGAGCAATATGTTTGAGGCGATCCTGAAAATCAGGGAAGCGTTGTTGAAATTGGGGAAGGGTTTCATCCATCTGTTCCTGGGTCAATGTCCAGGGGGAAGGTAATGTGGCCAACCATTTATCGTTAGTGATCGTTTCCTGACAACTCATCAGACTAGACATCATGCTTATCATCAGTAGTGATTTAATGAGTCTCATTAAATGTTCTCATTCTCGGACGCATCGATCCCGAATAGCATCAGCTCTTCGTTATCATCCGGCAATTTTATCAAGTTTTTGTAGTGCATACCCAATTTTCTTAGCAAATGCAGCGAACGTTCATTTTCCGCTGTAACCATGGCTTCAATATGTTTGAGTTTATGAACCTCAAATCCATATTGGAGTATTGCCCTGGCAGCCTCGTAGGCGTAACCATGTCCCTCATACTGATCAAGGAGGGAATAACCAATATCCGCATGTTCCATGCCATCCCGGAGGGTGAGACCACAATTTCCAACCCGAACCTGGTCTTCAAGTCGCTCGATGATGTAAAAACCAAACCCCAGAGCTTCATAGTTTGGTATAACTCTGGTTTCCAGATATTCTCTGGCCTGTTCAAGCGTATCAACATCCCTGCTACCGATATACTTCATCCATTTTAGACCATTGAGTAGCTCGAGGATAAAGTCATTATCAGCAGGAGTCATTCTCCGGAGCAAAAGACGCTCGGTCTTGAGGATGATCATAAATGTGGGAGGCCTAGATAAAGAATAATTAAAGTGGAGCCCACGAAGGGATCACCAGTCAATCAGTATCTGATCATAGTGATCACGATGATCCTCGTCTGCTCGGCTCAATCGCTGTAAATATGAAACTTCGCCAACCTCATAGAGGAAGCCTGCTAATTCCTTATGTTTGGCATTCAAAAAGTTCTGAGTGAATATGCGTGAATCCTGCTGTCTGATGCTAGACTCCAGGTTTCTCATCAATGCGACAATGGTTTCACGCGCCTCATTCTTATTGCCGGAGTCCCATTGATCAATAGACTCATAATAGGCAAATTTCATCTTTCTGAAGTTTTGGCTGCGGCTCAATTTTTCGATGTCTTCCAGTCGCTCTTTCCAGCCGAGAGAGAATGAGTCCTTTGACCCATCCCTGGCAACCTGTCGGGCTTCAGCATAGATTTGACTCCCACCAAACTCGCTCCAGGTATCCAGATCTCCACCGATGAGGGTCAGTACCCAGTAATCCAAAAACGAAGTGAGGGAATTAAAGCTTCTTGATCGTATCAGTGCATCCCCTTGGTTGAAGGTAAACTGCCAACTCTTATCAAAATATTTTTGATCGTCGCCGTTGCCCCAAAAGGCTTTGCCAGTATATATATTTTGAGAACCGGATTCAATATAGCCGTCTAGATAGATGGTTGCCTGAATCGTAAAGTCGGTTGGTAAATCATCAAAAGTCCACTGGGTGTTTTCGATGTAATAGGCAATGTCAGAGTCGAGTTGAGAGACTGCCTGTCGTGGTACATCATCAAGGTTTTTCACATCCAGTTTGATTTCTGCCAATATCCCCTGTGCAGATAGCGATACGGCCCATAGAAGGAGCATGCTTATATATTTATTCATATGTTTGTAAATATAAAAATCAGACATTTGTTTCCAAATCAATTGGGAAAATAAGATTGCACCTGATACAGAAAGAAGTAGCAACAAATTGACTCACATACATATATTTGCTAGATTAATGCTCAGTTCATTTTTTAGGTTCAATTTGAACCCTGAAGTGGTAAACAATTTAGTGGAGTCACCTTGATTATCAAAGTACAGGTCAGAATAATAACTGCGTGTCTCTTCATATTTATGGTCTCAGGGCTTTTCGCTGAAGAATCCGCTGAAATTGACAGCCTCAAAAAAATACTCCGCAGCACCACGGAAGGTGAGACTGTAGATTTGATGAATCAACTTTCGGAAGCACATGCTGGCGAAGAGTGGGGTAAGAGCCAGCGTTATGCCAATCTGGCTTTAGATCTGGCTATTTCGTTGCAGGATCAATACGGTCAAGCCGTTGCACACACAAATTTGACTCTTTTCTATATTCATCAGGCAAACTATCGGGATGCCCTTGATCACGCCATGTTGGCGCTCAATATTTTTGAATCTCTTTCTGATGATTATCAGAATGCGAGGACGCTGAGAACGATTGGCCGTACCTATAGCTTGCTAAATCAAAGTGACCAGAGCCTGGACTACTTTTTAAGAGCTCTCATGATATTTGAGGATATCGGTAAACAGGTTGAGGTCGCTGCAACGGTCATGATGATTGGTGATGTTTTTTCACAATGGGGTCAGACTGAAAAAGCGCTCCGTTTTTTCGAACGTTCCCTGGGAATTCATGAAAAGCTAGGTGATTATGAAGGTGTGCTTCGTAGCGAGAACAAGCTTGCACAAACCTTGATGACTTTGCGCCGCTTTGAAGAAGCTCAGAAGCATCTTGAACGGGCTTTGGTTATTGCAGATGAAAATGGTGCCTTCAAATTGCTGGCAAATCTGTATACGAGTTTAGGTGAGCTTCACTATCATCAATTCCAACTCAGTACGGCTCAAAAATATTTTTTAGATGCTCTCGATATGAAACGCACCATTGGAGATCAGGGAGACATTGCCGTTGCTTTAAGTGATGTAGCCAGGGTTTATCAGGAATCTGGTGATACCCCCAAAGGGATTTTTTATTACGAACAGGGTCAGCAACTGGCTGAATCTGTGGGGGAAGATGCCATCTCAGCGGAAATATATCTCCAGATGGGTGATCTCTATATGCAGGAAGGGGATCAAACTAAATCAATTCAATCCCTATTAGCTGGATTAAACATTGCTGATGGAATCCAGGATTTTCTGACGATTGAGAGAGCAAATCATCTCCTGACTGTGGCATATTCCAGATTTGGTCAAGCCGATCAAGCCCTGGTTTATCAGAAAGCACTTCAACTGACCCGGGACGAGATCAACCGCCAGCAGAGTAATCGTCGCGTCGCAGAGCTCGAAATTCGTTATGAGCTGGATAAGCGTGATCGTGAACTGGATGAGCTAAAGGGAGAAGCCTTTATTAAAGAAATTGAATATCAGAGAACCTTCACAGTGATGTGGGTGGTCTTTGGATTTTCAATAGCCATTCTGGCTCTTTTCCTGGCATTCGTTTTCTATCGTAGTCGGCTTATCAGGAAAACAGAGCAAGAAAAAATGGAACAGGCCCTGCGCATCAAGGCTGACTTTACTGCCATGTTGGTCCATGATCTTAAGAGTCCACTTACATCAGTATTTGGCTTTGCCGAATTGCTAAAAATGGGTGAAAAGCCCTATGACCGCATCAAAGAAATAGCTGTCACAATTCGAAAAACCAGCCAAAAAATGCTCCAGCTTGTGAATGAGATGCTCGACCTTTCTAAATTTGAAGCGGGTAAAATGGTGCTCAATAAAACTGAGACACCTCTCAAGCCCATTGTAAGGACATCCATTGAAATGTTGGGACCCGTTGCTGACCAGAATGAAACCGAGGTGAGTTTCTCAGGAATAGATGGTTTGCCATCCTGCCATTGCGATCCATTGAAAATAGAACAGGTCATCACCAATTTTATTGGAAATGCCATCGAGCATACGCCCAAGGGCACTAAAATTGACGTCAAGCTTGAAGAAATCAATAAAGGCGGCGAAGTTTTTCTGTATTTCTCAGTTACCGATAATGGTCCGGGTGTTGATAAAGATCAGCAGGATAAAATATTTGATAAATATGCTCAGCTAAGCTCTCGAAAAACCGCCAAAGGTCTCGGGTCAGGTCTTGGTCTGGCCGTTTCGCAAATGATCGTTGAGCAGCATGGTGGAAAAGTGGGTTACAAAGATGCAGAGCCAGTAGGTAGTATTTTTTATTTTTTGATTCCGTGTAAAAATCAGGACATACCTAAAGTTCAACCATCGAATAATATCCAAGCTCAAGCCTGATCTAAATTTTTAATATTCGCTGATATGTCTCATTCTCCAGCCGAGCTTGGACCCCTCCTACTTAAAGCTAGAGCGTATGGTTTCAGTGAGAAAGGCTCAACTCTGGAGATATTTGAGCCAATATCCGATTCTCCAAAGATCTTGATTATGGGATCCATCCATGGGGATGAATCTCTCTCCACAGTATTGCTCTCAGAGTGTTTGCGCTCGATCCAAGCCGATGAATTGAAATCAGCGGTTATTCTTGCAGTCAATCCAGATGGTGTCCTGGCTGGTACACGCTGCAATTCCAATGGCGTTGATTTAAATCGAAATTATCCCACAAACAATTGGTCACCTGAGCCTGTCTATTACCGCAATCGCTCGGGTACACCGCAGAATATTGCCCTGAGCCCTGGAGAATCAGCCGGCTCAGAATCAGAGACAAAAGCACTCATCAAGTTAATCCAGAATCTGAGACCTCGTTTGGTGGTGTCAATCCATGGTTTTCTCGCCTGCATTGATGATCCTGACGCATCACCCATAGCACATGATATTGCTATAAGGAGTGATCTGGAAATGGTTCCAGATGTTGGATATGACACGCCGGGATCCTTCGGCTCCTGGTGCAAAGAGCAAGCAATCCCTATCATCACCTATGAACTTCCTTCCATGGGAATGGTAGAACTGAAACAAATCCATCTCCCCATATTGAAAGACCTCATTACGGGTCATTACCATCAAAAGTTGATTTAATTTTCTGATGCGTTGGATGATTACAGATTCAGGTCTTGGCGGATTGTCAGTCTGTGCAGGACTGGAACAGGCTTTTTCCCAGAACAGTCCGGGGACTGGCATCGAATTACTCTATGTCAATGCTACTCCTGATGACCGCATTGGCTATAATTCACTAAAAACGCAACAGGAGCGAATAGATTTATTTGACCGCTTTTTAAAGGCAGCCTATTCTCGGTATAAACCTGATGAAATAGCCATCGCCTGTAACACCCTCAGTGTCATTTTTGACGAAACTGATTTTGCTACCCAATCCAGGGTTGCTGTGAAAGGGATTGTGGATGCAGGGGTATCACTCTGTAATTCCAGTTTGGTGGAACATCCTGATCATAAATTGATCATCTTTGCCACCGAGACCACCACTGAAGCAAACACCTATCCTCGACTTATCTCTGCTCATGCTTCGGATGTATCAGCACAAGAATGTCCGGAATTAGCACATGCCATATCCAATGATGCCACGGGTGAAGCCTGTAAAAGCTTATTGAAGGACTATGTTAACGAAGCTATAAATCGCTTTGATGTAAAACCTGAAAATGTTTTCGCTTTTCTGGGATGCACACACTATGGCTACCAGGCTGATATTTTCAAAGCACTCCTGGTTGAACAGGGCTGTGCCACTAAGATATTAAATCCGAATGATCTGCTGGTTAAGCAGCTTATGCAAAATAGTTCGAGAAATACTTCACATGGACAAGCGCCTCTTAGCATCAAGTTTGTGAGTCGTTATGCGGTTCCACAGGCTGAGATAAATTCAATGAAAAGCTATCTCAATGACTCAGCTCCCATAACCTTGAGCGCCCTGAACAACCAGATTGTTGTCCCTGATTTATTTAACAGTATTTAATTACCTCCCATAGAATCCATCCTGGCTTATATCACGATGATATGGTGACATATCATTATGATGATAAATTCACTAATATTTCACCCAACAAGCTCTTTCAAAAATTTATATAGAATCATTGGGAACAGTAGTTTATGGATATTGTTTTTGTGTATGGCACAGCACTTGGATACATAAAACCACCATGATGAATGAAATGCCAATATTGAATAAAATGACCAGGGAGATCAGACTTATGAAACATACTGCTATTATTGCGATTGCCACCGTCATGTTGGCCTGTGGAGCATCCTCAGATACGCATGTCAATAAGAGCATTAAGGTAGCTGACGGAGAGCATAAAAAAGGAAGTTTACGCTCTGTAAATGGCACCATCAATGTGGGTAATGAAGCCCTTGTAGAGGGAAATTGCACCACAGTAAATGGCAGAATTTCCATCGGCGAGAACAGCGAAGTTGGAGAAATCTCCTGTGTGAATGGAAGTATCAGTCTGGATCGGAATTCCCAGGCCAGTGCAGTGTCCTGCGTCAATGGATCAATTTCTCTTGGTGGAGAAGTAAAAATCGATGGTGATGTTTCTACTGTAAATGGAGAAATTCGCTGTAAGCGTGAAGCTCAGATTGCCGGAGACCTTGAAACAGTTAATGGGTCCATGAAAGTCACTGAAACCAGAATTTCCGGTGACATGAGTACTGTGAATGGAGATATAGATCTTCTGGAAAAGAGTATCGTCCATGGAAATATCATCATTGACAGAGACCATAAGAAACCAAGATCAAAAGAATATAAAGAACTGGTAATTACCATAGATGGTAAGTCAAAAGTTAAAGGTAATATCGAAGTTAGAGGCGATGAGCCGAATGTGAAGGTGATTCTAGCAGGTGGCGGCGAAGTCCTGGGAGAAATCATCAACGCTGAGGTCGTCCGCAAATAACAGACCCCCAAAGTGGGTGTCATACAATGAAGGGCCTTCGGGCCCTTTGTTGTTTCTACTATTTTTCACCGGGAAGTTGAAAAAATGCGTGCCGTCTTTGCGAGGAGCGAAGGCGACGAAGCAATCCCGAATTTAATTCTTGGCAAGAACTCTTAATATTGATTAGAAATAAACATAAGCGAGATCGCCGCGGTCATGCTTCCCTCGCGAAGACGAGTGGTCAAATTCCCTACATAATATAGACGTCCTGTAACAAGCTCAGCGAACTGGCCACTTGAATCATTCCCATTTGCCACAGCTCGGAATTATGCTATCCTACACGCTATGGAGGGTCAAACACAATGCTAATCTATGCCAATGGTAACTGGGTTCAAGCGGAACAAGCGGTTGTCCCATTTAATGATCAGGGATTTCTATACGGTGATAGTCTGTTTGAGACCATTCGGGTAAATCATGGACGGGCCTTCCGTCTGGAAAAGCATATGGACCGCATGCGTAGTGGCATGGATACTATTCATATGCCTGGCGGTGATCTGATGGCTGAAATCCCCAAAATCTTAATAGCATATATTGAAAAAAATAAACTGGATAGTGCTTTAACACGTATCATCATCACACGAGGAGCAAGTCAGGGCCCCCCCTGGCAATCAGAATCGGTTCCAGCCCTCTATATGACGTCGCGACCAATTAATGAATACAACACGTGGCCAGTAAAGGTTGTTTTTCTAGAAGAAAAAAATTATCCCATATTGCGTTTCCACCCTGCCATCAAATCAGGCAATTATCTGGGAAATATGCTCGCCAAAAAAGATGCTGAGAATGCAGGTGCTTTTGAACCCGTGTTTGTCAATCGGGATGGCTATGTTACAGAATGCGCCATCCGAAATATTTTCTTTATCAAGGATGATATCCTTTTAACACCCTCACTCGAGCTTGGTGTATTGCCGGGTGTAATTAGAGATACCATCATGGAATTGGCAGAAAGGCGAAACCTCAGAGTGCAGGAAACCCTGATTATCAAGGGGGATGTTCAAAATATGGATGAAGCCTTTATATCCAGTACCGGTGTCGGTGTGTTACCTGTAACCTGGGAGGGCTTTCAGTCAAATTATCACCATAGTCAAATCCTCAGAGAGGATTTACATAAACTTTTCGAATCAGGAGAATCCGATGTCACATAAAAAAATTGATCCTAATCATGCAGAGCGACTCATTGCACCAGAACGTTATCAGGAACTGAAACCAGATATTCTGCTACAACGCCTGGGAATAGCACCTGGAAGTACCATCCTGGATCTGGGGTGTGGGAATGGTTTCTTTACCTTTCCTGCCGCGGTCGCCATGGGAGAAGGCATGGTTATCGCCGCAGATATGTCTGATGATATGTTGTCGCTCCTCAAGCAACGTAATACACCTGACAATATCCAGATCCTTCAGGTCGAAGAAGTCAAAATGGATATTGAGGACGATTCAGTTGATGCAGCCGTTCTCATCTCAGTATATCATGAATTCAAATCTCCTTTAGACAATCTGGCGGAAATAAAGCGCACTCTGAAGACTGAGGGAAAGGTGCTTATTTTGGATTGGAATCCTCAGACAGAAAAAGAACGTGGTCCAGCAAAAGTTCATCGAGTTGAGCAAGAGCAAGCTATGAAGGATCTTGAAGTAGCCGGGTTTTCAGTTGATGTCCATGAGAATTATACCAAGGACATGTGGATGGTCATCGCTCACTCCAACACATAGTCATTGCACAGGGGGATGATAATGAAAAAGCTAAACATCTATTATATCGTCAGTATCATCTCACTGGTGTTCATGATGCTTATTCTCTTCAGCACCTTACAGGTGACAGGTTGGTTTGAGAAACATCAGGGCAAGACCCCAGCAGAATGGATACTTCAAACATATCCCGGTGATTATCAACTTGATAGATTCCAATCGGAGCATCCCGAAGTAAAAATAAAGGTTGAACCTGCTCAAGAAACGTATGGCAAAAACACACTGATAATACGAGTAGATTCATTGCCCCGATATTTGATTGAGTTGAATGATTTTGAGGATGAACAAATCCTCATTGAAATATATAGTCTTGATTCGACACGGACTCCACAACGTCTTGAAGGATGTGAACTTCTGTTGTCTGAGGATGAGGCAGAAAATTTTAAGGGTAGTACTTTAGGTGATTTTTGTGGGCTCAAGGAGCAGTCCTCGGAGTATCTTGCAGTGGATCTATTACTAAGTGGTCCCATGGTGTCACTGAAAATTCAGACACATGTCCAAGGTCAGACAGGCAGTTCTGAAGTGAGGAAATATTTGTTAGAGAGGGTAGATTCATGGTAGAGAGTAAAAAAGACATCAAATTCAAGCTCACGCGCACGGATCCTTCAGGTGCCCGAAGAGGTCATTTCTTCACAGAGCATGGCAAAGTTGAGACGCCTACCTTTATGCCTGTGGGAACGGCTGGTTATGTAAGATCCACACCCATGCGTGATGTGGCTGAATCAGGAGCGCAGGTTGTACTGGCAAATACTTATCACCTCTCTCTGGGAGAAAGACTTCAAACTGTAAAACGGGCTGGTGGTTTGCATCGCTTTATGGGTTGGGAAGGCACCATCCTCACTGATTCTGGTGGCTTTCAGGTGTTTTCGATGGAGGGTAGCGAGATTTCAGAAAAGGGTGTCACCTTCCAATTTGAGGAAAATGGAGAAAAGCTCTTCCTCGGACCAGAACAATCCATGGCTATCCAGCGTGATCTTGGTTCCGACATCGTGATGGCTTTTGATGAGTGTGTCGATTATAAAGCCCCTCAGGGATATATCCAGAAATCAGTTGAGCGAACCACTCGCTGGGCTGAACGCAGTCGTGAATATCCACTTCAGGATCACCAATTTATGTTTGGAATTGTCCAGGGAGGCATTTTCCAATCTCTGAGACGACAAAGTGCCATGCAAATTACCAATATTCCATTTGATGGCTTTGCCATTGGCGGTGTTAGCGTGGGTGAGGGTCTCGATTTATTGAAAGAAGTGGTGGGTTACACCACGCCATTGTTACCCCCGATGAAACCTCGCTATCTCATGGGTGTAGGTTTACCTGAGGATATCCTCGCTTCTGTTGAACGGGGAATCGATATGTTTGATTGCGTGATTCCAACACGCTATGCCAGACAGGGAACCCTGTTTACCAGAATGGGTAAATTGCGTATTATGGACAAAGTTTTCAGAAAGGATAAATACCCTCTGGATACAGCTTGCCGCTGCTATACCTGCCAGACCTATTCACGCATGGTCCTGAGATATCTATTTTTCTCCAAGGATCCCCTTGCTGAAACCCTGGCTACCATTCACAACCTGACCTTCTATCAAGACCTCATGGCGGATATACGTCGGGCGATAGAAAAAGGGAATTATGAGAATTTTCAGCGGGGTTGGTTAAATAGCTATTTTCGGAAGAACAGTCCCCGAAAGAAATAACTCATGTCAAAGTTCAGAATCTGAATGCACCCTTGCTTTGACAAGGGTGGTCTTTTAAATTCAGAATCAATTTTTGTTAGAACCGGAGGAATAATGGGCGACATCGATTTAAAGAATGCTGATAGTAGAGCGAAATACCTGAAAGACAATCTTGGACATCTCATGAATGGGATTGATTCAAATTATGGCCAGGTTCTTATGGATGAATTGATGCGTCGTATGGAAGCGACTGTCAGCGAGTTTAATGAAGAAGTGAAGGCAATGCTAGGACAGTTACAGGGAATCAAGCCGATTCCAAAGGATAATATTTTGTCCTCAGCTCCCCGCCCTGAGCCCCAAGCTCCTCCAGTACCAAAAGCAGCGCCTGCTCCTAAGGCTGCGCCAGCGCCTCCTGTTGCAGAACCTGAGCCAGCTCCAGAGATTCCACAAGTTAGTGCTGATTTTGATGAGCCAGACGAGCCTGTTGCTCCCCTAAAGGAAGTAGAAATCGAAGTCGATTTAGATGATGATGCCCTTTCGGATTTCGAGAAAAAATTGAGATCCCTGACGCGATAACCCATCCAAACCAAAACAATTGATTAGAGGCGGCGACTGAGTTCGTCGCTTTTTATTTATCGGAAATGAAGGGTTTGGGGTTGGTGATCTGAAGCAGATATGATCTCAGAATAATAAAAACCAGCAGATTTTACCACTTCAATGTTTTTACCAATAAAAATATAATCGATACGTCGATCAGGATGGTCTGCTGGAAAGGTCGATGCAGGTGCTTGGTCTAATACCATGAGACCATCCCTCAAATATTTTACTATACCCAAATAGTTCTGGGTATTTAGCTCAAAATTAAAATCACCAGCCAGGATCAATCTATCATCATATGGAAGCACATCGATAATGCGTTGGACTTGCTCGTGGCGCTCCTCCGGGCTTAAACCGAGATGGGTTCCCATGATGGTGAATAGTATCACCAGAGAGGTCGATCCGGCTTAAAAAGACACTTCTGCCATCCAAAAGACTATCCGTAGATAAATCAACAATACGAAAGTCGATTATGGGATATTTTGATAACAGTGCGTTGCCATATTGGCCACCATCATAATCGATGGATCGACCGAATACAGAAAACAGATTGAGTAATTTCCCGAGACTATCAGCCTGATGAATGCCAAAGGAGCGAGCAGTTCGCTTCAGGTCAAGAATTCGATCCATACCTACACCATGCCTGATATTGTAGGTCATGATGCTATGGCTATCCCCTTGTGTTGAGCAATTGCACAGCATTCTGCTCATGAGGAGCAGAATTAAAATAACTAAACCAGACCGTATTGGTTTCTTATTCAAAAATGCGTTTAGCAAATGCAAATTGTCGCCCCAGGCTTTCTGAATAGTCCGGATCTTCAGGATTCATGTTCTGAATTTGCACCCCTTTCCCCAGACTATGAATGACCTTGCCATCACCCATATATATTCCTGTATGGGTAATCATGCGTTGATTTCCTACAAAAAACATTAAATCTCCAGGAAGCAGGGCATCCATCCGGGATATCTAACCATGCGACCCACATTGGCTATTTCATCCGAATCTCTGGGCAAATAGATATTGTTCAACGCATAGCTCTGCATGATAAAACCTGAACAGTCCACACCTTCAGAAGAGCGTCCACCCCTCACATAGGGTAATCCCAGGTATTGTTGAGCTGAGTTGAGAATATTCTGACGCAGTGGGTTTGAAGCAGGGTCAATCACTTTGTAGTGTTCAGGAGGAAGCGTCAACTCACTTCCATCTGACAGGAGGAGTGTCTCATTTTCCAGATAGGGGAGGCGACTTCCCAGAAGGATCACCATTCCGTTATCCAGGGTGTCATCTTGAGTGAAGACGGCTTGCTTGCCTGTTTGGTAACGATTCCACTCCAGAAGATTTACGCGCCGTACTGCGTCTTTGGGAATATAACCGAGATAACCAATGCTAGATTAAACTTGCAGATACTTACCCATTTCTCGGATAAGTCGTACAGGCTCACCATAGAGCATTTCTGTGCCTTCCTGCTTTTTGTCGACCGGTTTATAGCGACCCATCACATAGGGTTGGACAATAATTCCATAAGCCAGATCATCTGTAAAGGATTCGGGGAGATAGTGTACCGAATCAATCAACTCAAAATGATAACCAGCTCGCTTGAGTTTACGTGCAATGCCTCTCACAGGGATGGAATAAAAGGCTTCACCGGTAAGGATGATGGTTTGCCCTTCTACATCGGCCTGGATATCCTGATACCAAATTCTCTCATCCAGATAGAAATTGGCATTGGCCTTCTCAACAAGGGCATGAACATCTGCATGTTTGTCGCCCACACGCACATGGACGCAACTATTCATCGTAAATAATCCGAGCAAAAATAGGAGGATAAATTTTCTTTGATAAAAACTGATGCGCATGTGATTTTATCTTATCTGATTGACTCTCAATTAAGCGGAGAAAGTAATTTTGGAGAGGTGGACTCTGCAACCTATCATCTCCTCAAGTGCAGGTAAAATCAGACGGAATATTTGCGGGGAATGAATATTAGGACTGGATATTTGATTCCGTTGAAATACGTTACATCAGAGGAAACAATCCATGCACTATGATAAAGCATATCTCATCAGTCTTGAACGAAGCCCTGGGCGGCGAAAAAACTTTTATCGCTATGCCAGAAAGGCTGGAATAGATGTAGAATGGTTTCCGGCTCTCTATGGCTTGGATGTTGATATTCAGGATTATCAGAAGCGTGGTTATTTGAGTGATGATTTCAAATTAAGGTTGGCTGGAAGTCTGGGGACCTTGTTGAGTCATGTCCATGTTTGGGAAAAGGTTGCTGACGATCCCCAGTGCGAGGTGGGCTTGGTTTTTGAGGATGATGCTGTTTTTGGTCGTGGTTTCCCCAAAGATCTTGCTGCAATCAAACAGGATGATATTCCAGATGACTGGGACATGCTTTGGCTGGGATGGCATAAGTTGGATTGTGATCCCGTGAACGACATTTTTGGATCACCACGGAAGTCAGAAGGAAAGAGCGTGAATTCCGGTCACTTCGCTTACATGATCAAATCATCCAGTGTTGAGAAGATGAAAGCATTGCTTCTCCCTTATGACAATAGGCGATCCAAAGATGTATTATTGAGACAGAACTTTGATGCCTTCAAGGCCTATTTTCTGTTGAATAAAATTGTTAAAACTCCTGTCATCGGGTTTGATTCGGTGCGCAAGAATATCAACAATCCTAATCGGATTGAGGGTAGACCCTTAAAGAAGTTGGTCCAGAAAATCAGAAAGCTGTTTTTAGAGTAACGCTTACAGGCGACTGGCCAGTTTATTAAATTCTTTTCCTTGAGCTGATATTTTTTCACCCAGTTCTTTCATATCTCCAAGAATTGAATGGGATTGCATGCCTGGACCTGACCAGATCATGGGTTCATCACCCACTTCTTTTTCAAATTCTTTTATCGTGGCTTCAAGGCCCTGTTGGTCGCTATTTATAGAGGTCAATATACCCTCCAGTTGAGTCAGGTTTTTTTGGTTGTCTCCAGTATTCTGTCGATATTTTCCAAATTCATTGGTTATATGCTGAACAGACTGGTTAACCTCCATCAAATATTTGTTAACTTGCTGTTTTACCACCACAACTTTGATATTTGATATCTGATGTTGTGCGGTGTCAGACCAATTCGGTTCATTTGATCTAAATAAATAAGAGATACTTTGGGCGGCTAACAAACCGTAGAAGGAGCCAATAATGAGCCCAAAGTCAGAAGTAGAGAGACGAGTAAAAGCG